>OWJC01000002.1_pt1 | contig 265424 bp, 263 predicted proteins | sample 1732731 | NCBI WGS metagenome assembly OWJC01 (sample SAMN05065747, study PRJEB22554) | human gut metagenome | biome: ENVO:2100002; feature: ENVO:00000062; material: ENVO:00002003 | host: Homo sapiens | place: USA
GTCGTTCGGGTTTCATAAAACAAAGGTAAGCAAAGATAGCTAATTTTAAAACTTACCAACCAGAAATTTCCGCTGAGCCATTATTATTCTGGAATGCTTATGCCCTCATGCTCTCATTTTACATATAACAATCTAATTATAAACATCTTACATGATTATAGTAAAAATATTTGCTCTCACTTATGCCCTCATACCCTCACTATATTTTAAAGCAGATTTTCGCATAATACGCTTGCTGTCAACTATATATTCTTTTTTATAAAGTATTCCTGTTTGATATAAAGCAGGGTACTTTCAGACTTTTTCATTTCAAAAATGCATATGAAAGAGATGTACTTCCACGAAATAGCAGTTTACAGAGTTCCGATATCGATAAAAAAGATCAAAACGTTTTTAAAAAAGCTCGTTATCTTTTCCAAAAAGTTCCTGTTGTTATTTGAAAAGCTCTTGATCTTTTTTAAAAACGTCCTTATATTTGGGGGATTTATATGATTCACACTCACATACATACGCACAAATCCGTACATACATATGCGTAGCTTCATGTAGACATACGTGCATAAACATACTTCTTGGCATAGTATAAAACACAATCAGGCAACACTCCCCATATTTTTACAAGTAAATCAATCTTCCTACTCTGTGATAGGGATTTTATATGATCACATCTATTGAAAAAACTCTTTTATTCAATATCACTTCGCCGATACAATAATAAAGAGGCTGAATCAAATTTATCTTGAATTTCAGCCTTTTTATTCATCAATACAACATTGGGAAATCGGGCTACATGACCATTCTTGCATTAAGAAAGGCAATTTAATAATGAAACTGCCAAATCTCTAAAACAACAATATCCATCCGTCTACAGTTTGGTAAGTGGATGGATATTGCTTTTTTATTCTTAATCTCTGCCCAAAATAAAAGCAAAGAAGCCTTATATTTAATTTTAACAGAAGAAACTTTCTATTTTTTCTGCATTAATCCTTTAAATGCCGTAGGATAAGGAGTTTCAAACTCCATCAACTCTTTTGTTACCGGATGATAGAAACATAACTTGAAGGCATGTAACGCCAATCGTCCTAAAGGATCACACTCACTGCCATAGCGCCGGTCGCCAACAACAGGGTGACCTAAATCCAACATATGCACACGAATCTGATTCTTACGTCCTGTTTCCAAATCCAACTCCACCAATGAATATCCATTGGCCCGCTTTATTGTTTTATAATGAGTGACCGCAAACTTACCTTCCCCATTATCTACAGGACTGGAATAGACATACAATTTCCGGTCGGTCAACCAAGACTCTACAGTACCGTAATCTTTCTCCATATCACCAGAAACGATAGACACATAACGGCGGTCCGTCACAATATCATGCCAATTATCACGTAAAGTATTCTGGGTTTTTTCATCTTTGGCATACATCATCAACCCCGAAGTTTCACGGTCCAGACGATGTACTACAAATACGCGGTTGAAACGATGTGAACGTTTTACATACTCATTCAAAATATGTTGTGCAGTACGCTCCTTCTGATGTTCTGTGCTGACAGAAAGCAGTCCCTCCTTCTTTTCCACCACCAAGATATAAGCATCCTCGTATACCAGTTTCAGCATCGGATGTTTAAACTCACGATTATTCTTCACCTTGGATATCTGCACTTTCATACCTGGTTTCAATGCGAAATTATATTGGGTAGTAATCACATTATCTACCAAAATCACGCGGTTGGCAAGCAACGCCTTTACCTTGCTACGACTGATTCCCGCCATTTTCCGCATCAGAAAATCCATCAGCTCAGCGGGCTCCGTCACATTATATATAGTATATCGGGCAACACTTCTCGCCTTTGGCCTGCCGGAATCACTATTCTTACCTCTTGACATAATTCTATTTACTGTTTAAACAATTTATTATTGAACTATCCGGATTATCCTCTTTTTTCCAGCAACACCACATTTTCCACATGATGCGTATGAGGGAACATATCTACGGGTTGCACGGCCATCACCTTGTATTTGGCATCTAACAAAGACAAATCACGTGCCTGGGTGGCAGGATTACAGCTAACATACACAATCCGCTGAGGTTCAGCAAAAAGAATTGTATTAATCACATCATCGTGCATTCCGGCACGCGGAGGATCAGTGATAATAACATCAGGACGACCATGTTGGTTGATAAACTCCTGAGTGAGGATATCCTTCATGTCACCGGCATAAAATAAGGTATTGTCAATGCCATTAATTGCCGAATTCACTTTAGCATCTTCTATTGCTTCAGGCACATATTCGATACCAATCACTTTCTTTGCCTGGCGTGAAACAAAGTTGGCTATGGTTCCAGTCCCTGTATAAAGATCATACACCAATTCTTTACCGGTCAATCCGGCAAAATTACGGGCCACCTTATAAAGATTATACGCCTGTCCGGAATTAGTCTGATAAAATGATTTTGCTCCTATCTTGAAGCGCAACCCCTCCATTTCCTCGAAAATATGATCGTTGCCTTTGAACACCATTACCTCCAGATCGTTAATGGTATCATTGCATTTGTTATTGACTACATATAATAAGGAAGTAATCTGCGGAAAACGTTCTGCCACGAAAGCCAGCAGTTGCTTCATCAGATCCATTTCGCTCTCTTCCACAATCTTGCATTGCAGCAACACCATAAGCTCACCCGTACTCGAAGTACGGATCATCAAGTTGCGAAGCATTCCTTCTTGAGAACGCAGATTAAAGAAAGAATAATTGTGTTCGTATGCATAGTCACGAATCGCATTGCGTATCTGGTTGCTGATATCATCCTGTAACCAGCACTTTTCTATAGCCAGTACCTTGTCAAATGCACCGGGAATGTGGAAACCTACGGCGTTCATCTGATCGTACTTCACATCTTCCTTTACCTCTTCCTCTGTCAGCCAACGTTTGTTAGAAAACGTAAATTCCAACTTATTACGGTAAAACTCCGTTTTTTCCGACCCTATGATAGGTGAAATTTCCGGCAATTCGATCTTGCCGATACGGGTCAGATTATCCGTCACCTGCTTTTGCTTATACTTTATTTGTTCTGTATATGGCAGACACTGCCACTTACAACCACCACATATACCATAATGCTGGCAGAAGGGTACTGCACGCACAGGAGAATACTCATGGAATTTCACAGCCACAGCTTCTGCATAATGATTTTTCTTACGCTTCACTTGTAAATCCACCACATCACCGGGCACTACATAAGGCACAAATACTACCAGGTCATTCACTTTCGCCAAAGCTTTTCCTTCGGCAGCTACATCTGTTATGGTTATCTTCTCTAATAATGGAAGTTCTTTCTTCTTTCTAGCCACTTTTCTGAATAAGTTAATTTGGGGACAAATTTAAGCATTTTCCCTGAATATTGCCTCATAAATCGTAAGATATTAAAATTGCAAAGTAGAAATTGCAATTTCCACTATTTTTTTTCAGTAAAAGGTTTGGAGATAACTAAAATATGTATAGTTTTGCGATTACATTTTTTGAGCGAGTTAACTTTAAATACATTTATTATGGATAAAAAAAGAGTTTACACCTTTGGTAATGGACAAGCTGAAGGAAAAGCAGACATGAGAAATCTGCTTGGTGGAAAAGGCGCTAACCTGGCTGAAATGAATCTAATCGGTGTTCCCGTACCTCCGGGATTTACAATCACCACAGAAGTTTGTAGCGAATATTATGAGTTAGGTAAAGATAAAGTAGTAGAACTACTGAAAGCGGATGTTGAGAAAGCTATCGCCAACATCGAAAATCTGATGAATTCCAAGTTTGGAGATGTAGAGAACCCGTTACTGGTTTCTGTACGTTCGGGTGCCCGCGCTTCTATGCCGGGTATGATGGATACCATCCTTAATTTAGGTTTAAATGACGAAGTGGTGGAAGGCTTAAGCCGCAAGACCGGACGCCCCCGTTTCGCATGGGATTCTTACCGTCGTTTCGTACAAATGTATGGTGACGTGGTATTGGGTATGAAACCGGTGAACAAGGAAGACATCGATCCTTTCGAGGAAATTATCGAAAAAGTAAAGGAAGAAAAAGGTGTGAAGCTCGACAACGAATTGGAAGTGGAAGACCTTAAAGAACTGGTTAAACGCTTTAAAGTTGCTGTAAAAGAACAAACCGGACAAGATTTTCCGACCTGTGCATACGAACAACTTTGGGGTGCCATTTGTGCTGTATTCCGCAGTTGGATGAACGAACGCGCCATTCTTTACCGCAAAATGGAAGGTATTCCTGCCGAATGGGGTACTGCTGTAAGCGTACAAGCCATGGTATTCGGTAACATGGGTGATACTTCGGCTACTGGTGTTTGCTTCTCTCGTGACGCAGGTAACGGTGAGGATTTGTTTAATGGCGAATATTTGATCAACGCACAAGGTGAAGATGTTGTAGCCGGTATCCGTACTCCGCAACAAATCACAAAAATCGGTTCTCAGCGTTGGGCAGAACGTGCAGGTATTTCTGAAGAAGAACGCGTAGCCAAATATCCCTCTATGGAAGAAGCTATGCCGGAAATCTACAAAGAACTGGATGCCCTGCAAACCAAACTGGAAAACCACTATCGCGACATGCAGGATATGGAATTTACCGTACAGGAAGGTAAATTATGGTTCTTGCAGACCCGTAACGGTAAACGTACCGGAGCTGCTATGGTAAAAATCGCCATGGACTTGTTGCGCCAGGGAATGATTGATGAAAAAACAGCATTGGAGCGTTGCGAACCTAATAAATTAGACGAACTGCTTCACCCTGTGTTCGACAAGAAAGCGTTGAAAGAAGCGAAAGTTTTGACTCGTGGTTTGCCCGCTTCTCCGGGTGCCGCTACCGGTCAGATTGTGTTCTTCGCCGATGATGCTGCTAAATGGGCTGCCGATGGCAAAAAGGTGGTCATGGTACGTATCGAAACTTCGCCGGAAGACTTGGCAGGTATGGCCGTTGCCGAAGGTATCCTGACTGCACGTGGCGGTATGACATCTCACGCTGCGGTTGTGGCCCGTGGTATGGGTAAGTGCTGCGTATCGGGTGCTGGTGCTATCAATGTAGATTATAAGACACGTACCGTAGAAATTGAAGGTATTACTTTAAAAGAAGGTGACTTCATCTCTCTGAACGGTACTACCGGTGAAGTATATAAAGGTAAAGTGGAAACCAAAGCAGCCGAAGTTTCAGGCGATTTCGCTGCATTGATGGATCTTTGCAACAAATACACCAAGCTGAATGTCCGCACTAACGCTGATACTCCGCATGATGCGGAAGTGGCCCGCGCTTTTGGTGCTTCAGGTATCGGTCTTTGCCGTACGGAACACATGTTCTTTGATGCTGAAAAGATTGTCGCTATGCGTGAGATGATCCTGTCACCGGATGTAGAAGGACGTAGAAAAGCATTGGCTAAATTGCTCCCCTTCCAAAAAGCCGACTTCAAAGGTATCTTCAAGGCTATGGACGGATGTCCGGTAAATGTTCGTCTGCTCGATCCTCCTTTGCATGAGTTCGTTCCCCATGATGCAAAAGGTCAGGAAGAAATGGCTAAGGCAATGGGCGTAACCGTACAGGAAATCAAAAAACGTGTGGAAAGCCTGTGTGAACACAATCCGATGTTAGGTCACCGCGGCTGTCGTTTGGGTAACACCTATCCCGAAATCACAGAGATGCAGACTCAAGCGATTCTAGGTGCTGCAATTGAACTGAAGAAAGAAGGATATGATCCGCATCCCGAAATTATGGTTCCCTTGACCGGTATCCTGTATGAATTCGAAGCTCAGGAAAAGGTGATCCGTGATGCAGCAGCAGCATTATTTGAAAAAGAAGGTATGGAAATTCCGTTCAAGGTAGGTACCATGATTGAAATTCCGCGTGCTGCGCTGACAGCCAACCGCATTGCCAGCCGTGCAGAATACTTCTCATTCGGTACCAATGACTTGACCCAGATGACCTTCGGTTATTCCCGTGACGATATTGCTTCTTTCTTGCCGGTATATCTGGAAAAGAAGATTCTGAAAGTAGACCCGTTCCAAGTACTCGACCAAAATGGTGTGGGCCAGCTGATTGAAATGGCTGTAGATAAAGGCCGTTCAGTTCGTCCTGATTTGAAATGCGGTATCTGCGGTGAGCATGGTGGTGAGCCTTCATCAGTGAAATTCTGTCACAAAGTTGGTTTGAACTATGTGTCTTGTTCTCCGTTCCGCGTGCCTATTGCCAGACTGGCCGCGGCGCAGGCTGCTGTTGAGGAAGCTTAAGTAGCATAACAATATCAAAGAATTAGGCTGTAATGCCCTGTATAACAGGCGTTACAGCCTAATCTGTTTTCAGACGCTTCGTACGCTTTGCAGCAGAAATCGAGCAGAATGAACGGCTTTTGCTTACAAATAGCTTACGAATTTCAGAGGGTACGCTTACAAAGAACTTACAAAAGTATTAACCCTGAAAATCAAAGGATTATGGCAACTTTCAAAACAATGGTAAGGTACAAAAGAGCCGATGGCTTTTATCAAGTGTACATCCGCGTTCTTCATCGTTCAAAATCGGGCTATATCAAGACCGATAAGTATGTAACCGATAAGCAGATTACAAAGTCTGGCGATATTAAGGACGCTGTCGTGAATAGTTTTTGTTCACAAGAGATTCTGCGCTACACAGAACTGATTAACCAAAAGGATATTTCGCACTTTTCTGTAAACGAGCTGATTGACTTCCTTCAGAACTCAGATGCAGATGCGTGCTTCAGTGATTATGCTTCCCATTTTATCAGTCGTATGGAAGCAGAAGGCCATGAGCGTAATGCCAAGAACTATCGTTTGGCAGTCAATCACCTCCAGCGCTACATGGGTACCACTCGGTTGATGTTTAGTCATCTTTCGACCAATGTGCTTAACAAGTGGATTGATAGTTTGTCGCTTACAAACAGAGCAAAAGAAATGTATCCTACTTGTGTGCGTCAAATTTTCAAGAAAGCATTGATAGAACTCAATGATGAAGAACGTGGAGTCATCCGCATCAAGTATAATCCTTGGATAAAGATAGCGATACCTGAATCTGATACCACTGAAAAACGTGCCATCAGTGCAGAGGCGTGTCGTGAGTTTTTCAATCGCCCGCTTCCCAAGTCAAAGATGCTTTCACCTACCCCAGAATTGGGCAGAGATGTGGCACTGCTCTCTTTATGTCTTGGTGGTATCAATACGGTGGACTTATATTTGCTCAAGAAGGAAGATTATCATGATGGTATTATTGGTTATAAACGAGCAAAAACCCGTCACAGCCGTCGGGATGAAGCCTATATGGAGATGCGTGTAGAGCCATTCATCAAATCTACATTTGAGAAATACCTTTCTACAGACCCCAATGAAGAGTATCTGTTTACGTTTCATAGCCGTTATCGTAATTCTGACAGCTTCAATGCAAATGTCAATGGTGGCATCAAGAAAATCTGTAGCGACATGAACATGAAGAAGACTGACTATTATTGCTTCTATACATTCCGGCACACTTGGGCCACTATAGCCCAAAACGATTGTGATGCCAATCTTTATGAAGTTGCATTCGGTATGAACCATAGCCAGGGGCTGAATGTCACTCGCGGCTATGTTAAGTTAGACTTCACTCCTGCTTGGGAGTTGAATGCCAAGGTAATTGACTTTATTTTTTATAGCGACAAGAAGAGCAAGCAAGGCAAGGCCCGTAGTCTGGATGCTCCTGCTGAAAAGCTTTTCCGCCTATCGAGAAAGATGATGGTCTATGGACGGGCTTATTTCAAGGGAAAAGTTCTGTCGGAGTTTACTGATATTGGTTTCAGTAATGTGGATGAAGTGATTGAACGTCTGGCTAGTGGCTTGCCCACAGATATTCCTGAGGGCTGCGCTGTCCAGTTCCGCATCACCAACTGTGATTCCCAGAGAGAAGCAGTGTATGAACGAACCAAAGGAAAAGGATTTTAAGTAAGATGTGTTGTTACGTGGAAAGCCATCCATTTCATTGCCTCAAATGAAATGGATGGCTTTTGCGTAGTACTATGTATGATGGGACTTCCCCCTTGGGATTTTGGTAAGGTTAAGTAGCATTTAACCAGGGGGAAAACACTTGTTCCTTCCCCATAAGCCACACTACCCTTTGCGGTAAATGCAGCTCGTTTAACCTCCGGTTACCTGGTTCTATTTCGGCGGTGGAGAGGAACGCAAACTGGCAAAGACCAGCACAGCGATAAACACCAACAGCTTCCATAGCAGGACAAAGGCATGTTTCAACAGCCATACCGCCAACTGAAACAGATTAATGGCAAGCCACAGACCCAGCTTCAGCACGATGCAGAATACGAACGCCACCGGTATCAGATATATGAAGAATAACAGTAAAACCATATTAGTCAGTTTTAAATGATTGACTCCCCGTATATAGGATGTTTTCTATACTCAAATATACTAATAATCAACGAGCTAATGAAATTTTCCAACCTCTTTTTATGTGTTTTTGGTCACTTTTTCACTTGGTTCTCAGGCTGTTCCAACCTCCAAACCAAGGTGCAGACAACAGCGAAACATCGGTAGCATGAACATTCATGCAGTTGTTCTTCCGTCAATGCTTCAAATGCGCTTGGTCCAACAAAAAGATAACAAAAAATGTTGGACCACATGTTGGACCAACTTCTTTTCCCTCTCGTTCTTGGACCATCGTTTGTCAGTGCCCAAAATCCTTTTCCCTTGAAGCCCGATACACTGGCGCAAGGTACATGAAGCGATGGTTTGCCGATACCCATCCCTCTGCTTTGGAAGTTTCATGAACCAAATGCGCAAGGCACTTTCAGAATGGGCAAACCCGAATACGCTTGTTTGCCTATACCTATATATAAATTGCTTCGTTCGTTCCAACTTGAGAATGTATGTTCTGATGTCGGAGCCATCAAGCTATGCTGATGGACTATATCACGGAAACAAAGTTGCAGGTACATGTACTTTTTGTTGGTTTTGACCACGGACTAAAATATCGTAGAGCTGATGACCGCTATCGCAAAGTAACTTTGGAGGATGTATCTCATGGATGCCATTCTCTGCCGACCAGTCACCCAAGGTATGTTGAACCGACGACTCCCGAAACTGGGGTTTCATGGTGCATACGACCCGCATTTCATAGTACGCGGAAAGTCTGGTAATCAAGTAATTTGTACAGAAGATTTCTTCAAAGAATGATGTTGTGCATTTTTGTGCTTCGCAAAATTTTGCGGTAATTTGGGTCGACAAATACCCGGGAAGCCGATGTGCCGTTTTGCAGACGGAGCCAAGCAAGTTGTACCCTTGTCATTACAAAACAAGTTTTGTCCTCACAAGGGTCACTTGCCGACTGCTGTGCAGCGGAGCGATGTGCATCGCTGTTTCGCTTCGCGAAAGAGGAGTCCGGGGAATCGAACCACTAACGTACAAAGGATATGAAACACCAACGAACCAAAGTCTTTCAGTTGCGGCTTACCACGGACGAACTCCTGAGCCTGAAGGAAAAATCCGTTCCCTACCAGTCCGTGAGCCACTTCATCCGTCAGGCCGTAGAAGAATTCAGCCGGGTGGATGTCAGACAGCAAATCGGGATGATGCAGGACTTGTGTGCCTTTTATCAAAAGTTCCAGAACGAACTGTCCTGGGCAGGCAGCAACCTGAATCAGTCGGTCAAACGGGCCAACGAACTGGCGGTTGCCGGACTGCTGGCTCCCAGTTATGTGTATGAGGTGCTGTTTCCTACCATCCAGGATATGCAGGACACCTTGAACAAGATGAAAAGCGATCTTGAAATCTTGAACCGGAAATCCCGGCTTATCAAGTAAACAGAGCCAGGCAACTCACAGCATGAATGCCGATGAACCTTGGATTCCCCCGTCAGGAAATCCAAGGTTCTGTGCTGTCTGGACTTTCATTTCCTGTTTCATGATTCAATGTACAATCACTCACCAACCAACGCATGCAATATGATAGCAACCATTTTACCCGGAAGCGCAGACTTCCATGCCGTAGGCTATAACGAACACAAGGTCTATCAGGGCAAAGCCACCCTGTTGGAGATACAGAACTTCGGCGGACTAGAGAATGAAGAACAACTGACAGCCAGACAGCTGGTCAGATACCTTCAGTTATACAGTTCGCAGAACAGCCGGATTCAGAAGCCTCAGTTCCATGTGGCCATCTCCTGCAAGGGACATGAGTACACAGAAGCCCAGTTACTTGATTTTGCACACCGCTATCTCAAGGAAATGGGTTACGGAGAACCCGGACAACCGCTGCTCATCTATTCCCATCACGATACGGACAATGCACACCTGCACATCGTGACTTCGAGAGTAGCACCCGACGGTCACAAGATACAGCATGACCATGAACGCAGACGCTCGCAGGTCGTGATAGACCGGCTACTTGGAACAGACAGAACACAGAAGACAGAGCAAGACCTCGAAGCGGCCAAGCAGTACCGCTTCGCTTCCTTTGCCCAGTTCAAAGCCGTGATGGGTTCCATGGGCTATGAAGTCTTTCAGAAAGATGGGAACGTCTTCATCAAGCAAGGCGGCAGGATTCAAAAAAAACTTCCTCAGGCAGAAATTGAAGCCCTGTTCAAGAAAGGCTATCAGGACAAGGCACGCAACCGCCAGCTGAGAGCCTGTCTAAAAAAATACCGGGACGTATGCGCCAACAAGGAGGAACTGCAGAAGGAGATGAAGAAGAACTTCGGTGTGGATGTGGTCTTCTTCGGCAAGAAAGACAAGCCTTACGGCTACATGCTGATAGACCATGCCAATAAGACCGTCATTCATGGAGCCAGAGTCTTGGCCGTAGAGGAACTGCTGGACTTTGCTACTCCCGAACAACGCTTTGACCGGATTGAAGCATTCATTGAGCAGTTGTTGAAACTCAATCCCAAGACTACACAGGGAGAAATCTTCCAGAAACTCAAGAAGCAACATGCCTATATAAAGAAAGGTGTTATCTACTTTGACGGCCAGAGCAGGCCCTTACCTCCGGAAACGGCAGCTGTCATCGACCGTAACAACCGCATCAGTTTCATCGAAAAGTTCCGTCCCGTCAATCAGGCTGAAGTTGAATTGCTCTGCAAGGTATTTAAGGTGGACCGCCCTGATTTGGTGAACATTTCTACGGAGCGCAATTCCAAGTACGCAGATGCTGTGAGCAAGTTGCATGACATCTTCAATGACTCGGAAGTGAAATCACCGCGCAGTGCCTTCTACCAGGAGGGCTTTATCATCCGTCAGGTGGACGATACTTACTATGCCATCAATTTCAAGGAACATATCCTAATCAACCTGAATGAAGAAGGTTTTGATGTGGAACGAGTGAAGAAGAAGTCCGGAAAGCAGAAACGTCAAGGAGTGCCGTTCAAGAAGTCCAAGAAGACGCTCAACCCGGTAAAGAGTCTGCAGCGGAAGTCTCATCAAGGACTGGGCAAACTCCGGAAAGAAGGGGAAGGCAGTCACAGCGCCAACCGCGAATGGGAAGTGGGTACCAAGAACCACTACGATGAAGTGGACAACGGTCACTCCATGAAATGGTAGCCTTCCGTTTGAAGGAAATAGAACTGACTGCTGACCTGTTCATGGGACTGGCTTCTGTAACCTTTTCGGGCATATAGACCGGAAAACAAGTGTAAAAGCGACAGAATGACTTCTGTTTTTACTCAACCATGTACACTGATGTTGTGAATTTAGGTTTTCCTTATCCTGGAATTTATTTTTGCCAGCGAATTTAATAAACGGAAAAACAACCATGATACAGACCCCAGTCATAGTCACCTTTGCCAACCAGAAGGGAGGAGTCGGGAAAACCTCCCTCTGTGTCACCTTCGCCAACTACCTGGTGATGAAAGGAGTCCGTGTGGTCGTTATTGACTGCGACTTCCAGCATTCCATTCTGAAATGCCGCAAGGCAGACCTGAAACATTACGGAGAAGAACTGATACCCTACGAAGTGTGGTCCCATGAACCGAACAGCAGCGAAGCCATGATCACCCTGATAGAGAAACTGCACAACGACCCGGGAATAGATGTGGTACTGATGGATTCCCCCGGCAGTCTGAAAGCAGACGGACTGGTGCCGATGTTCGTCAACTCCGACATCATTGCCGTACCATTCCATTACGATTTGGTGACCGTTCCTTCCACCGCCAGTTTCCTGATGTTTCTGGACAGGCTGCGCAAGGCCGTAGGCTCACGGATGAAAGCCCAGCTCTTCATCATTCCCAACCTGCATGACAACCGTGTGGGCAAACGGACGGAACTCCTGCTTTGGGACAACACCCGGGACACCTTTTCCAACTACGGCTATGTCACCTCCAAGATACCTAGACGGGCAGACCTTCAGCGTTTCAGCACCATCGCCGGACTGGATCTGGCACAGGCAGCCGTCACCCCGGTCTTTGATAAAATCTATGACACCATCTTCGATACACTTGAACCGCTCCGGAAAGTGGAACTCACCGGCATCCAGCTGAGTGAAAACCTCTCTCCTAAGACAGGCAGGAAGAAGTATCAGGCATCCGACAGTCCGGCAGTCCTTTCGGAAGATGAGACGGAGGAAGCAGAAGCAGGCTGTCCTACAAATGAAAATCAACCTAATCAATAATCATCAAAAATCATTACGCAATGAAAAATGACATTCCGCCCCTCGATGCCTTGACTGAGGGCATCAATGATTCCGATCTTATGCTGGCGCAGGAATCATCCGGTATGCCGGAAACGGATTCCGAAGTCCATACAGAAATTGCCGAACATCCTGAAAAGAACAGCGGAAAGCAACAGGAAGAGGATCCTTACTGGAACGGTTTCCTACGGAACCTGGAAACCTCCGATGAGCAGCCAGACAAGAGCGAACGGCTGGTCTGCCGTCTGGATCGCGACCTGGCCGATTCGCTGGACGACTGCGTCATCTACAACCGCAGCCGTTCGGATATGGTCAATGCCATCGTCCGTACCTTCTTCGATGCCTATCTGCCGCAGCTTGCCGGGTTTCGGAGAGAAAAGAAATCCCTGTTTGCCAACTTCAACGAAGACAGCCATGAGAAAGCGAAGAACGAACTGGACTGAGCAGAAGATAGCCCTGCTCATCCAACTTTATCCCATAGAGACCACTCCCTATACCGCCTCTGTATTGGATATGTGCGAACGGGCAGTCAAGAGCAAAGCCAGTCAGCTCGGACTCAAGAAGACAGCCAAAGCCAAGTGGCTGGAACGGGTTGACTACATCCGAAACCACTTCGGCCACCGCTCGTATGCGGAAATCGGCAAGGAACTCGGTGTTTCCAGAGCCTATGTACGCCGACTGGCCAACCACATGGGACTGCAGCGTACACCGACAGAAACCTTTCAGGTCTACTCCCGAATACGTTCCGACATGATGCGAAGGGAAAGACGCAGGGTCATCTTCGGGCTGAGTCCCATTACCCGCATCAAGGTCGTGTCCAACCGGGCACGGGTAAGACTCCGTTCATGGCTCAAGTCCAAAGGCTACATTGCCGGAGAGGAATACGGCATCCTTTATTATACGGATGACCTTCACAGGATTCAGGAATCAGAGTTGAGAGGAGCCAAACTGGGCTTCCGTTTTCTGCCTTATCCGTCAGAGGAAACCATTGTATTGTCAAACCTCCTATAACTACAGCTATGACCTACGGACAAGTAATCTTAATCCTCTTTGTGGTATTGATAGGCTACTACGGCTTTCTGATATTCATGGACATCCAGCATCTGAAGGCAGCCGAGGCGGCAGCGCAGGAGAATCAATCCGAAGAGGAAATAGACATCACGGATGAAGCCCGTTCCTTCCAGCCCCAGCAGGTGACCCGGGACGATAAGAAGAAGGAAGAGGAAAAGAAGCAGGAAGAAGCAGGGAATGAAAATGATTCCAACACGGATAAACAGCAGACAACATCTGATGAACAACCGAATGAGAATGCTTCTTCTAAAAGTGATGAAGAAGTTCCCAATTCGGAAGCATCAACAGCTACCGAGCAAACAAATGCTCCTTCTTCAACTGAGAATCCTTCATCCGAAACAGAATCACAGACTCAATCTGCTGAGCCTGATAATAAAGAAGAAATATCTTCTTCCGAAGCTGCTGATGAAGATGAAATTGAAGACACTTCCCATGCGGATGCCGAAGCAACCCCATCGGAAGCTGGAACTTCTGCCGGATCCAACTTCTCACCGAGCTACCGGGAACCCATCTTGACAGACGGCATCCTGGTGGATGACATCTTCAAAGCCATCGACCAGTTGGCCGAAACCGGTGAATGTGACCTGGGTACCATTATCTATCACTGCGAAAGCATGCGATATGCCGGGTAATACACCCGATACTACTTGGACGAAAGTCCACCGTTCCTTTAGCGACCTCTGATACTTGAATGACCTCTGTTTCTTTGGCGACCTCTGTTCCTTTGGCGATGAAATCCATTATCAAAGAAATATACAATGAAACAATTCAATCAACTTGTATGCGGAAACGAAAGCATCTTCCGCTCTATCCAGCGTTTTTCTGAAAAAACAGTCAACCGCCTCATGGCCTGCAGTGTGGTACAGAAATGCCTCATGTTCATCTTTGCCCTTACGGTATCGGTCGGTGAAGCGATGGCAGGCAGCAAGGGAGCCGCGGGTTTTACCAAAGCCACGCAGGAAGTGAGTTCCTACCAGACTCCGGTGTCAAATTTGATGAAAGCGATTGCGGCCGTTATTGTGCTTGTAGGGGCGTTCAACGTCTACTTCAAGATGCAGAACGGCGATCAGGATGTCAAGAAAACTATCATGCTGACCATTGGCGGATGTATTGCATTTATCGCTCTTTCTGAGGCTCTTCCGCTCTTCTTTAAGTAATCCAATCTGTCAACATACTATCCAGAATTATGACGATGAATCAGGAGGGTTATCCCGTTTTCAAAGGCTTGCAGAAACCGCTGGAGTTCATGGGCATACGCGGCCGTTTCCTGACTTTGGCAGCAGCGGCCATCGGTGTGTCATTCGTGGGTTTTATCGGTTTCTCCATCGCCTTGGGAAAGCTTGCCGGGTTCATCGCCATGCTGGTGATGGCAGTGGTCGGATTGGTCACCATTTACGTCAAGCAGCGTGGCGGTCTCCACAACAAACGGCGGGCAAAGGGTATCTATGTTTACAAGAATCTGAGACGCAACTCGTAAAATTAAATGAATGATTATGGCACGTACCAAGAAAAGAATATTTGACGGACTCTATGCGCAGCTGGAGGAAACGGACGGCAATGTCGTCCTTTCTTCAGCCAAGGGGGAACCGTCGGTTATTTTCGAGATAACCAATCCCGTGCAGCAGCTCTGTACCGATGCGGAGCAGTACATGCTCTTTCAGGATGTGCTCTCCAATGTGGTACAGACGCTCGGTGAGGGCTATGCCCTGCAGAAGCAGGACGTGCTTTGCAAGCAGTCCTACCACCATGAGGTGCCGGAGGATGCAGAGTTCCTGACCAAAAGCTACTTCCGTTACTTTGAGGGAAGAGAATTTACGGAGATACGTACCTACCTTATCCTCACGCAGGAAGCGCAGCGCAGCCAGTTCGTGCAGTACGACCCAAAGAAATGGCTGGACTTCCATTCCAAGGTTTCCAAGGTGAGCGACATCCTCAAGGAGAAGAACATCAAGCACCGGAAGTTGACCAAGGAAGAAGTGAACGAGTATTGCCACCGTTTCATGGCCTTCCAGTTCCGGCATGGTCCCTTCTCGATGACCAACTTCAAGGCATCAGATGAATATCTGAAAATTGGTGACCGGGTAGTCCGTTCCTATCCGCTGGTGGATATAGACGAGATTAACCTGCCTTCGCTGGTGAAGCCCTATACTCAGATGAACATCAACGGCTACGGCATCGCCACGGACTTGTTCTCTTTTCTGACGAGTGTGCCCCATGCTGATTGTGTGGTGTTCAACCAGGTGGTACAGATACCGAACCAACGGAAACTGCTTCGCAAGTTGCAAGCCAAAGCCAAACGTCACGGCTCCATGCCTGACCCGAGCAATAAGATAGCCAAGGAGGACATCGAGGAAGTGCTGGACCGCCTGGCGGTGGACAGCACGCAGCTGGTCTATTGCAACTTCAACATCCTGGTAAGCTGCCCGGCAGACAAGGTCACTCCGGTCACTTCCTATCTGGAAACCAAGCTGTACGAATGCGGCATCATGCCGTCCCGTACCGCCTACAACCAGTTGGAATTGTTTACAGACAGCTTCCCAGGCAATGGCTATGCCTTCAATCCGGACTATGACCTCTTTTTGACGCTCTCCGATGCCGCTTTGTGCTTCTTCTTCAAGGAACACTTGAAAGATTCGGAAGATACTCCCTTGACTACTTACTACACCGATCGCCAGGGGCTGCCGGTGTGTATTGACATCACGGGGAAAGAGGGCAAGGTGAAGATGACGGACAATGCCAACTTCTTCTGCATTGGGCCTTCGGGAAGTGGCAAGAGTTTCCATATGAACAGTGTGGTCAGACAGCTGCTGGAGCAAAAGACGGATGTGGTCATGGTTGATACGGGCGACTCCTATGAAGGTATCTGTGGTTACTACAAGGGAACCTATATTTCTTACTCGAAGGAGAAGCCTATTTCCATGAATCCTTTCAAGGTAACAAAGGAAGAGTATGACTTGAACTTCGGGGAAAAGAAGAATTTCCTCAAATCACTCATCTTTCTCATCTTCAAAGGGAATGACTTTCCAAGCAAGATTGAGGACATGCTCATCAACCAGACCATCGTGGAATACTACGAAGCCTACTTCCATCCCTTCACCAAGTTCACCGAAAAGGAACGTGAAGGGTTGAGACAAAAGCTGTTGGTTGCCTCCAAAATGGAAGAAGACTACGACAAGTTCTCCCACAGCATGGAAGACATTGATGCCCAAATCAGAGAAGCCGAAATGGACAAGCAAGCGGAAAGCAGGGCACTCATGCTTCCGGCAGAAGCCCGGCGACTCAAGCTGCTCCGCCAGTGCCGCTCGCTCTATGCCCTTGCCCGGGATGAAGCTGCCAGCAAAGGCGAAAAGGAACGTGCCCTGCAGATTATCGAGAACTACAAGAAGGAACTCTACAACAACTCCATGCTTATCAAGATAGACAAGCAGATAGACCACATCGAGGAACAGAAACGCAGACTGAAAGTCCGGGAACTGTCCTTCAATTCCTACTACGAGTTTGCTCTGGAACGCATTCCGCAAATCGTGGCACAGGAGAAGATTCAGTTCAACATCCGCGACTTCGCAGCTATCCTGAAGCAGTTCTACCGGGGCGGCGAACTGGAGATGACCCTGAACTCCGACCTGGACGTGAACCTCTTCGATGAGCAGTTCATCGTCTTCGAAATCGACAAGATTAAGGATGACCCCGTGCTGTTTCCGATTGTGGTACTCATCATCATGGACGTGTTCCTGCAGAAGATGCGCATCAAGAAAGGACGCAAGGCGCTGATTATCGAGGAAGCATGGAAGGCGATTGCTTCGCCCACCATGGCAGAATATATCAAATATTTGTACAAAACGGTCAGAAAGTTCCACGGCATAGCAGGTGTCGTTACCCAGGAGCTGAACGATGTGATAGATTCGCCCATCGTGAAGGAAGCCATCATCAACAACTCCGACGTGAAAATACTGCTCGACCAGACCAAGTTCAAGGACCGCTACGAGGACATTGCCGCCATCCTGGGACTGACCCCCATCCAGCGGCAGCAGATTTTTACCATCAATGCCCTGAACAACCGGGAAGGACGCAGCTACTTCAAGGAGGTGTGGATATGCCGGGGACAAAACTCGGATGTGTACGGTGTGGAGGAAGCACCGGAATGCTACTGGGCTTACACTACTGAACGCACGGAAAAGGAAGCCCTCAAACTCTATCTGGCCCACTACGGAACCATGCAGGAAGCCATCACGCAAATCGAGGCAGACCGTAAACGGGACGGCGGGCATAAGTATCTGGAATTTGCCAGAAAAGTCAATCAACATCAAAAAGTCATGTCATTATGGTCAAGTTAAGATTCCTGTTGATGGCGGTACTGATGCTTGCCGCTTCAACGCAAATGTATGCCGGATGGCGCATCGTTGTGGACAAGAACTGCATCAAAATCGTGTCGTCCAACCTTGCCGCCCAGAAACTCATCGAGGAACAGCACAATGCCCGGCTGGACACCATCGCCGCCAAACAGCAGAAGGTGGAACTCTATTCGGTCAGCATGGCTACGATGAAGGAACTCTACAAACTGTCGATGCAGAACATCTCCGGTTTCGGTACGGAGAGCCTGTACTACAAGGAAATCGGCAGCTGTGCCCTCGACATCATCCGGAACGTACCGGAACTGATAAAGACGGTCAGCAAGGCGAAGTTCACCAACCAGCTCTACTGCCTGACGGAACTCGGAGGGCTGGTGATGGAAACACAGCAGCTGGTCGGCAACTTTGTGAATATCGTGAACAATGCCAAGATACCCAATCCGCTTAAAGGAGAAGGCACTGCAGAGAAGAAGAGTGACGGATACAACATGCTCGACCGCTACGAACGGATGTCGCTGGCCAACTCCATCTACACCAATCTGAATGAGATCCGCTACAAGGTGGACGGCATGATGCTCATGGCACAGTATGCCACGTTGAATGACCTCTGCTTTGCCATCGATCCCGAGGGATGGGCCAATGTGATGACCATGCGCAACCAGGTGGACGGACTCGTATCGGACTGGAACGGACTGGTGGCTGCTAACTAAAAGATGAAAAAGCTATGGAACACTGGAAAAAGAAATTGGGCGCATTGTGTTTGATGCTATCTGTCATGTCGTCAAACGTAAGCTATGCCGTGGTCATACCCAAGGACCTGCCGACCATTGAAGCGCTGATAGCCCTGCACAAGTGCATCAAGAAGGACGAGGACCAGGCATTGGGCAGAGTGGCCACCAGCTTCGGGGAGCAGTCCATGGTCACCAAAGGCGCCAACAAGTTCAACGAGGTGCGGACCACGCTAAACACCAAGATGAGCAATGCCCATTCCTACCTGGTGCTGGCCGGAGCCATTTCCTCCACCGCCAATTCGCTCTACATGCTGGTCAAGGAGTACAAGGACTTTACCTCCAACACCTTCAAGCATGTCAAGAAGAAGCCCTTTGTGGGATGGTATTATGCCGATGCCAACGTGGCGATAGCCCGGGAAGTGAAGCACTGCTACAAGCTCTACGCTTCCGTGGCCGCTTCGGGCATCAACCTGATGAAGGCTTCCATGGACGAGAAGCTGAACCTGGTGATGACCCTCAAAGCCACCATCGACAAGGCCCGCTACATCGTGGATAATGCGAACCTCTACTGCTTTCTCATCACCGACTGCGGCTGGAAGCCCGACTACATCTGGGAAATACTCAACTCCAACGTGAAGGACGAGATAGCAAATCGTGTCATCAATCAATGGAACAAAGGATATGCGGTATAGAATTTTATTACTCTGCTTGCTGGGCATGACGATGGCTTCCGGTCTGCATGCCCAGCGAAAGGCCAACGATAAGGAGAAACAGCGGCAGTGGCGCTCCATGGAGAACGGCCCCTGGGATTTCGCACCGGACTGGTACTACTTCCTGCTGCACAAGAAATACTCGGGTGCGGAAATGTACTGGAAGTGGGCAGGATTCCAATCCGGCTTCCGGGTGCGCTTCAAGGAGCACAAGTCCAACGTGAAACGCATCATGCCCACCCGGGTAACAGCGGAAGAGACCCAGCGACAGAAAATTAAGAAGGTGGAGGAAGAGCGCCAGAAGATGGAAGAACTCTATCAGGAGGAACTGCTCCGCGAGGCAGACCGCAACGTGGATCTGATGTTTCCTTCCTACAAGGACGAGTTCAACCGGATGCAGGACTGCATCACCGACGGACTGCTCTACTGCATGCAGAAAAGCAAGGGCAAGCTCCAGTATCAGGTGGACGAACTGAGCCGTCAGAATGAAATCCTCTGTGCCGACATCGCCTACATCCACAAGATGGGAGTCGGCTACGGACTGGAGAATGCCAAGCGGCAGAAGGCTTACGAGGAAGCCCGGCAGAAGATGGAGGAACTGGTCAAACGGACCGCCAACCTCTGTGCGGTGGCTTCCACACATTATTGATAAATGATTACATAATGAATAGTATTAAAGAAGTAATAACAAAGATAAATGTAACAGATTATGAATCTACTGTTAGTACCATTAACCATCGGATTGCCTGCCATTGACGAGAGTCTGGACAAACTGCTGGTCGCCATGGAAACCTTTCCCAATGTGGCGGTGCTGGGTGATGCCATCGGACTGGCACGCATCCTCGGCCTGTTGCTGGCGCTCTGTGTAGGCTCCTATGAATGCTGGATGATGATGCTCGGACGGCGCGGCATGGACGTGATGAAACTCCTTCGCATCATCGGCATCTCCATCTGTATCTCTTCTTCCTCGTGGATCTGTCAGGCCCTGCAGGTTCCCGGCAAAGGACTGGAAACCGCTACCAAGGCCATGGCAAAAGCCAAGAACAAGGAAGTGGCCGCTTTCGAGTTGAAGGTGGCGCAGAAACAGAGTGAATACCTCGACCGCCTGCGGGAGGTGCAGGACTCCATATCCACCGCTCAGCAGGTAGCCGCCATCGGACAGGATGCTGCCTGGTGGGACAAGCTCATCTACAACGTGGAGAATCTGGGCAACACCATCAACAACTATGCCCAGCGGGCAGCGGTGGCGGCTGAAACCAAGATGAGCGAATGGATCAACGATGTCATCCGTTTTGTGGGGGAACTGATATTCCAGATGTCCTACTACGGCATTTTGGTGGCGCAGCGCATCTTCATGGCCATCCTGATGATTTTCTGTCCCATCATGTTCGCCCTGTCCCTGGCTCCGCCCTGGAATTCGGCCTGGAGCCAGTGGATGTCAAAGTTCCTTTCCCTCTCGCTGTGGGGCTTCGTCACCTATATGTGCATCTACTACATCGACTTCATCCTGCTCTATAACCTGCAGCAGGACCTCATAGCTTACAACCATCTTCTTCACGGTTCGGTAAACTCCTGGGAACAGATTGGCGCACTGGGACTGCAGGGCATCGGTTCCAACTGCATGTATGCCATGGGGATGCTGGTGGGTGCCTATATCATCCGTTTTGTGCCCGAAGTGGCTTCGTGGCTGATTCCGGGCGGTGTCAGCTCCGGTGCAGGTTCAGCAGCCGGCAGTACCGTGATGGGCATGACGGCGATGGCAGGAGGTATGGCAGGAAGTGTGGTCGGCTCTGCAGCCAGCGGTGCCGCTTCTCTGGTCAGACCGGGCAAATCCAAGGACAGCAACAACAAGAAGTAATCACTCAAACCATTCCCTATGCTTATAGAATCCTTAGCACAGAAAACGAAACTCGCCCTGATGACGGTGCTGGCCACGATAGGTGGCTGCACCCTCATCTGCGGGTTCACCGTCTGGTGCTGCATCTCGCTCGTGACGAAAGAACGCGAGCAGATTTACATACTGGACGGTGACATTCCCTTCCTGGCACAGCGTGCCCGGCTGGAAGCGAACTTCACGATGGAAGCCAAGGCACATATCCAGCTCTTCCATCAGTATTTCTTCAACCTGCCTCCCGACAACGACTACATCAAGTGGACGGTCGGCAAGGCAATGTACATGGCGGACGGTACGGCTCTCAAGCAGAAGCAGGCATTGGATGAGAACGGATTCTACTCCGACATCATCTCCTCTTCAGCGGTGTGTACCATCATGTGTGACTCCATTCAGTTCGACGAACATGAACGGAAGTTCACCTACTACGGGACGCAGCTCATCAAGCGCCGTACCCGGGACCTGAAACGCTCCATGGTCACTACAGGCTACATCGAATCAGTCCCCCGTACCCGTAATAATCCGCACGGTCTGATGATTACGAACTGGAGGACACTGGAGAACAAAGACCTAGATTACTGAAAAATAACCGGATAATAAACTCAAAATCATTGTATACATGAAATCATTCAGAAAGACACTTCAGGAAAGCAGGCTCAAGACGCATCACCTGATACGCTCCTGGCTGCAACCCAAGTTGGGAGCCGTCGGCACCAGATACCGCCTGGCAGGACGCATCCGCCTGGCCAACATCTGGGCAAGGAAACATCCTAGACGCACCTTTGTCTATGTCACCGGTTCGCTGTTTTTCCTGCTGGCAAGTACCGTGGCTATCGACAGCATGACCTTGTCTGACAAACGTGAACCGGATGTCAGCAGTATTGCCCAGTTGGAACCTGTGTTTGCTGGGTTCCGCACCATTCAGGCAAACAAGAGCATCCATCGTTCCACACTGACGGAGTTGACCCATGAAGGGCAGCTGCTCCGAGAGGAACTGGACTCGCTCATTGCGATACCACGTAAAAGCCATCAGGATTCCATCCATATCGTGCAAAGCTACAACCGGCTGGAATCCATCGTCAAATCACTTCAAAACAATGACCATCCATGATCAGAAAAATCAATTTCAAACAGCCCAAGTACATATTCCCGCTGGTGGTGTTCATTCCCCTGTGTGCCCTGGTGTACTTCGTGATGCAGACCTTCGGAGGCAGCGAGGATGCCCAACAGACGGTTGCCACCGACCGCATCAATACGGAACTTCCCAATGCGCAGGCGGAGGAAGCCGGAGACAAGATGTATGAGATGTCGCGCCGCTTCGGGGACGAGGATGCCTTTACCGCCATCGGTGCCATCGGAGAAGAACAGAAGAAAGCCGAGAAATTGGAGCATGGCTACAGCGAAGACGAACTCAATAAACTGGATGCAGCGGAAGCGGAACGCATCCGTCAGCAGCAGGAAATGGAGGAACTGGAGAGGTCGTTGGCCGAGTCCAGAAGACATATCAACTCCTTTGCCTACGGGGATAATGCTTCTTCAGGAAATAGGTCAGGTAATGGAAGCAGAACCGCTACTTCTACAACTACCGATGGCTATACCTCACAGGATGAATTTGCTAAAGACCTAGAGGAAATCCAACGCAGGAGTTACGAACGGCAGAAGGCCATTGAAAGCGGATTAGGTATCGGTCGCTTTGACCGGGATGAACTGACTCAGAAACAAAGAGCAGACTCCATCGCCAAGGTCCGTCAGGCTGAAAAAGAACGCAACCGCCCCAAACTCGTCATCAAGTCCGGTGATACCAATGCGGAGAAGTTCCACACGGTAACTTCACCCGATGATGTCGCTGAAGCCAAGCTGATCCGCGCTATGATAGACCAGACCACCAAGGCAAAGGAAGGTACTCGTTTGCGCTTCAAACTTTTGGATGACATTACTGTCAGCAATACCAAGTTGAAGAAGGGCACCTACCTGTATGGGACAGTGACAGGCTTCGGACAGCAGCGTGTGAAGGCTACCATTACCAGCATTCTGGTCGGTGATAAGTTCATCAACGTGAAGCTTTCTGTGTTCGACAATGACGGTATGGAAGGGTTCTATGTACCGGAATCTTCCTTCCGTGAGTTTGTAAAGGATGCCAGTTCCAGTGCCGTGCAACAGAACATTAGTTTTGAATCGGAAGATGGCTATGGCTCCGGTATCTCGGGTGAAGCCCTGGCACTGCAGGCCTTGCAAAACGTCTATAACTCAGCTTCTTCGGCCATTTCGTCCAGCATCCGCAAAAACAAGGCGAAAATCAAGTACAACACGATTGTCTATCTGATTAACTCGGAGGAAGCAAGGTAAAAGGTCAAGAATGAAAATAGGTAAACTATCTTACTAATCACAGAGTAAGTAAGGTTACAAGTAATAGAGTAAGCAAGATTACAAATAATAAAGTAAGCAATTCAACCAATCAGTAAATCATAAAAATTACCCAATATGAAAGCGAAATTATTTTTACTCTTCTTCGGTCTTCTCGGTTTTGTCGTACAGGCTGCTGCCAAGGAGAAGATCTATGTGAACAGTGAGGTCACTACCCACATCGTCATGCCCGAAAACATCAAGCTGGTGGACATCTCTACAACCAAGATTATGGGCAACCAGTGTGCCGACAACATGGTACGCATCAAGCCTTATCTGGAACAAGACTCTGTAAAAACAGCGTTCAGTGAGAATGAACTCTTGGGCACCATTACCCTAATTGGAGAGCGTCATATCGCTCAGTATGATGTGGTTTATACCCATTATCCCAGCATGGCAGCCTCCATCTTTGAGGTAGCTTACAGCGATACCCAGTCCTATATCAACCCCGAGGTATCGATGCCCAAGGCCGAAATGGTGCGCTATGCGTGGGCGGTGTATGGCAGTAAGCGCAAGTACAATCAGGTGGTGTCGAATGCCCACGGCATGAAGGCCATCGTTAACAACATCTATACTATCGGGGACTACTTCTTTATTGATTATTCCTTACAGAACAAGACGAAGATTGCCTACGACATTGAGGAACTTCGCATGAAGCTGACGGACAAGAAAGAGACGAAAGCCACCAACTCGCAGACTATTGAATTGACACCGGTTTACTCATTGAATCCCGTCAAGAAGTTCAAGAAGAATTACCGCAATGTGCTGGTGATTGAGAAACTGACCTTCCCGGATGAGAAGGTACTCCGTCTGGAAATCTCAGAGAACCAAATCAGTGGCCGTGTCATTGCGCTCACCATTGAATACGAAGACATCCTCAATGCCGATGGCTTTGATTCGGACATTTTGAAGAACTCTTCGTGCTATCCTTACTATTACATTTACCGCTAAATCCGACCCGTTATGAAGAAGATTTTAATGATTATCTGTTGTGCGTTTGCCGTGCTTTCGGCATCCGCACAGGACAAGAAACTCACGCTGAATGCAGGTTTCCTGTTCCCGAACACCTTGAATGCGATGATTGGTTACGAGTATCCGTTGAGCTATGGCAATGCCGTGGAAATCTACGGTGAAGTGGGGAACCATTGGCAGGAACCCACCTGCTGCCGCTTCTGGGAGGGTTACTACTGGGATGGCGGATTGGTCTATAAGCAGCGACTGGTACGTTACAAGAACGGCATGTTGCGCTTCCGTTTCGGTCCTCAGTTCGGAGCCACTCAGAAGAAGTTCTTCCTCGGTGTGGAAGCCGGCTTTGAATACAGCTATGTTTTTCAGAACGGCTGGGAGTTTTCGCTGATCCAGAAGAACAACGTCAACTTCCTGCATGGAGATACCTTCCGCAACGGACTCTTATTGGGTGTGAAGATTCCGTTCTGATTATCGTTTAACGTGTATTTTAAATGCAATAACAATGGCATTCGAAGAAACCCGGGAACAGCAACAGATGTACAACTATTTCCGCAGTTGCATCTATATATTTCTCATCATCGAGATTGTGATGAATCTTCCCATTACGGCGGATAACCGTGTCACGCAGTTTATATTGGATATTCTGGCCCGATTCAAGTTGTTCAATTCCGTGTCGGGCTGCAAGGTGGCAGAGCTGATTTGTATCTGTGTAGTCTGCATTGGGACCAAGGCAAAGAAGGCGCTGAAGTTCAATGTCAAGACGATGGTCATCTATCCGGTGCTGGCCGGATTGACGTTGGTCGGCATGTGCTTTATCTTTCACGGCATGAACATTGGCATGAGCTGGTTCGGCTTTCCGGCCAACCGCATCCTCTATGCGCTCTGCTCGGTCGTAGGTACCATGCTGGTGCATCAGGGACTGGACGGCATCGCCAAGTATTACAACTACAAGGTTGGTGAAGACCGCTTCAACTTCGAGAATGAATCGTTCCAGCAGTCGGAGGATTTGGTAGCCAATGACTATTCCGTGAACATTCCGATGATTTACTACTGGAAACAGAAGATGCACAAGGGCTGGATCAACATTATCAATCCTTTTCGTGGAACGATTGTACTGGGTACACCGGGTTCGGGTAAGTCCTTCGGTATCATCGATCCCTTTATCCGTCAGCATGCAGCCAAGGGATTTGCTATCATGTGCTACGATTTTAAGTTCCCTACATTGGCCAAGACACTTTTTTATCAGTATTGCAAGAACCGTAAGGCTGGTAAACTGCCACAAAACTGTGGCTTTCGCATCATCAACTTCACGGACGTAGAGTATTCCGACCGCATCAATCCGATTCAGCGCAAGTACATTCCAGATTTGGCGGCAGCTTCGGAAACTGCAGCTACCTTGCTGGCTTCCCTGAACAAGGGAGGCGGTGAAAAGAAAGGCGGTTCGGAAGCCTTCTTTACCAACTCGGCAGAGAACTTTCTGGCAGCCATCATCTATTTCTTTGTGAACTTCCATCCGGTAGGCTTCAAGAATGGCAAGAAGCTGAAACGCTACGTTTCTCTGGCAGAAGACTCCGAAGTAGTCATACCCGAGGGAAATAAACTGGAACTGGTGATACGGAACTGGGACGATTACCATGCACTCGATGCAAAGGGAAACATCATCCTGGACTTTGTGGACAAAGACGGAAACGATGTGTCAACGGATGAAGACCGGATGTTTGTGGATTTAAACGGCTTCTCGTATTTGGACCGGACGGGTAAACGAGTTCACATAGAACGCTGCTGGTACGAAGATGATAAAGGCAAGGAAGTGGAGCCGGACACCATCACCGGGGAGTATTCGGACATGCCGCATGTGCTTTCCTTCCTCGGCAGGTCCTACGACCAGGTGTTCAATATCCTGATGCAGGACGACAAGATTGCTTCCCTCATGGCTCCCTTCAAGAGTGCCTACGAGAATAAGGCGAACGACCAGCTGGAAGGTATGGTGGGTACACTGCGTGTCAATGCCGCCCGACTGGTATCTCCCGAAGCCTACTGGGTGTTTACGGGGGATGATTTCGACTTGAAGATTTCGGACAAAGCCCATCCGAGCTACCTGGTGATTGCCAACGACCCGGAGAAGGAACAGGTCATCGGTTCATTGAATGCACTGGTGCTGAACCGTCTGATTACCCGAGTCAACTCCAAGGGAAACATCCCGGTGAGCATCATCGTGGATGAGCTGCCCACACTCTACTTCCATAAGATAGACCGCTTGATTGGTACGGCCCGCTCCAACAAGGTGGCGGTGACCCTGGGTTTTCAGGAGCTGCCGCAGCTGGAAGCGGACTACGGCAAGGTGGGCATGCAGAAGATTATCACGACCTGCGGTAACATCTTCATGGGTGCTGCCCGTAACAAGGAAACCCTGGAATGGGCGCAGAATGATGTGTTCGGCAAGGCGAAGCAGACTTCCCGGTCCATTTCCATCAACGACAACAAGGTATCGACCACCATTTCCGAGAAGATGGACTACCTGGTGCCTGCCGCCAAGATTGCGGATATGGCGACCGGTTGGCTGGCGGGTCAGGCTGCCCGTGACTTCACGACTACGGACGAGCGGATGCTGAACCATTTCGACATCGAGCAGTCGGAGGAGTTCAAGACTACGAAGTACTTCTGCAAGACGCACTTTGATATGAAGAAGATAAAGGACGAAGAGGACCACTATGTACCGCTTCCGAAAATCTATGAGTTCAAGAACGACCGCGAGAAGGAAATCATGCTGAACCGCAACTTCAAACGGGTGAATGAGGAGGTGGACAAGATGGTCAAGGAACTGCTGGGTATGGCATAGCCACCTTGAAGTAACACCTTTACAGATGAATGTAGAATATTGTAATACAGCGAAATGGAGATGATTCATTCTACCAATACTTCAATTCGATTGAGTGGTAGCGCACTGAAGGTCATCGCCCTTGTTTCAATGGTGACAGACCACTGTGCCTACTACTTAATGGAACACGGCACACTTCTTTATGAGGTCATGCGCTGCTTCGGTCGCATCGCCTTTCCCGTGTTCGCCTTTCTCATAACTGAAGGCTTCCGGCATACCCGAAACCGGATGAAGTACTTTCTGCAGCTGCTGGGATTTGCTGTAGTCAGTGAATTGCCCTGGTACCTGCTGAATGGAGCGGATGGGACGCACAATGTACTCTTTACCCTGACATTGGGCGTGATGGCGCTGGCTGCGATAAAAGCATTAAAAAAGGATGGCATCCCCTGTGGGGCTGTCATCCTTTCTATAGCTGGTTTCGCCACTTGGTTCGGTGTGGACTATGAGTGGCGGGGGATTCTGATGATGGTGGTATTCTACCTATTCGAGAACGTCAGCAAGCCTTCTTTTCCCTCGGGTAGAAAGGCGCAGCTATTCTGTGCCTTTCCGCTCATGATGCACTATGGGATAGTCGGCGCTTTACTGGCTTGCGGGGTGATTGCCTGTTATGATGGAACACGTGGCTTCATTCATGGCAAGGTGGCAAAGTATGGGTTTTATGCGTTTTATCCGGCACATCTCATTGCTATTGATATTACACTCTATCTTAATGTCTTCTTGAACAGTTTGATTTGTTTAAATAGTTAAGTGCATTTTTGCTTGCACAAGAAATACTAGGTTTCATTTCATTCGACAGTAATTCCAGATTCAAAATTAGCTCGTTTGCCAAATCTGGAAAATGACTGCAATTTTTAGCAGAAAATTTTATCATCATTGAACGCGTACTATCGCTTTCCTTTTTATCCATCATTCCGGACAGGCAGAAGTCAAACAAATCTATTCTGAGGTGTGTCTTTACAGGCATGTCAAAGAGTATAGAGAGTACCAATCCACGGCGGATGCTCAGATTGGGTGTCATCACAAAATCTGCTATCTCGTCGTAGGATGTCGATAAGTAGATTTCCTTGTCAGTTTTGTCCAAATTAGATAATATCCATGCTGCATTGCCTGCAATTCTTTTGTCTTTTGAACTATGCAGGGCATGAAGAAGCGATGCAATTCCTTGTTCATCATGGTGTAGTCGGTGTGCATAATCTCCAACTTCAGCTTTAGATAGTCTCCTATTCAATAGGCGTACCCATTCATAACCAATTTTATCCTGAATCTGTTGCATAAGGTTATATATTCTATGAGTTCACCTTTGAAAGATTGTCAATCATCCTTTTTAGATTCCTGTCATTTTCTTCATCAGATATGGACGGATCTTTCATGAAACGCGAACAAGGCAAATGAGGACAACCTCCACAGTTTTTTCTCTTTTCCTCTTTGCAGCATTTCCAGATAGGACAGATGTCATCGCCCGTATATTGTAGCCAGAATACTTTCCCTTTTATCTTCTTACATCCTTTACATTCATTGGGAAAGGATGGGCAATCAATACATTTTGCACCGCATGGAGAAGGGTCGCAATAATCATCTTTCCAATACCACCATTTGCTCTTTTCCTTATCCGGTTTATCGGATTCTATGTAATATATCAAAGCCCGATAGACATAGAGCTGGCATCGGTCAACTATACAACCTTTCATTTCACATTCCTGTTGGTATAACTCTTCTGGACTTTTTCCTTTGAGCGAACCAAGTGAGGTGTAGCCCATCTGCAACAGGTCCTGTTCTGTCTGCTGTCCGATATTGGGAAGGTGAAGGTAAGGATGCACATCATTATTTACGGTTTTCTTCTTTGGAGCCTTTTCCTTTGGATAAGGTAAAAGATTTTCTATTTGCTTGACTACCTTCATCAGGATGTCCTTATGTTCTACATCTAAAATGTAATGGGGTTTTGCCCCTTCATAGGGTATGCCTGTTTCTGCCTCGGACATCAGAGCTTCGATTTCTGGAAGTATTTTGACGTAGGCTATATTGTCACAAAGAAGGATTACTGTTTTTTCATTCACATATATCATGTAGTCTCCAAACATTTTTCGGTAGCGGATATGTCCCAATTCCTGCAATTGGGAGCAGACGAACTCTACAAATTCAATGTTGCTGGCCATAGCTTATACTTATCAGTTACTAACTAAAGTTTTTTTTCCCCCCCCCCCCAATAAAGAGGGTGGAAGTAACAGTAATTCAAATTTTCTTCGTAAATTAGAGGTGCCTAATCAACTGATTTACAATGGAAAATAAGAATACTGTTATAGATGCAAAAATAGGTAATTTGAACGAACTTACCAAGGTTTTATCCGTTAAAGAACAAGCCCAAGAGCAACTTTTAGTCGTCATGAAGGCATTGGGAATCGGTAAAATCGTTCGGAATCTAAAGTTTGAGAAGGCTCAGGGCTATACCTTGACCTCCCTCTTCATCTCGCTCCTCATCATGCGCCTGTGGGGAAAGACGATTGCAAGTACCACTTCCAATCATTTTCATGGACTTTGCGCCGTGTCAAAGAACACGCTGTATCGCGCACTTTTGAACGCACGCATCGACTGGCGAATGCTTCTTACCAAAATTACCCTTCGCTTCCATGCCATTCTCCGGGAGCATCAGGTGGATACCGACGAGCATGACACTTGTGCCATCCTTGATGATACAACCTTTCAGAAAAGTGGCATTCGAATCGAAGGAGTCAGCAAGGTGTTCGACCATGTCACCCACAATTTCATTTATGGAATGAAATGCCTGACACTGGCTCTCTCTGACGGGAAAAGCTGCTATCCCATAGACTTCTCCCTTCATCGTGAAAAAGGAAAGAAGAAGGATTACGGCTTGACCTTAAAACAGCGGAAGGAGCAGTTCAAGGAAAAGCGGAACGCAAAAAATCCGGACTATGCACGCAAGGCGGAGTGTGATGAGAGCAAGCTCGAAATGGCCAGACGCATGCTTTGTCATGCCGTGGGGAATGGTATCAACTTCAAGTATGTGCTTGCTGACAGTTGGTTTACATGCGAATCGCTCATACAGGCAGTCCGCGAGCTATGCGGCGGTTCAGTGCACTATATTGGTTTGACCAAAATGAACCCCAAGTTGCGTTATCAGACAAGCAGGTCCAAACGTCCCCAATACATCCATGAACTGATTATAAGGTATGAACGCACAGCTTCATGCTATTGCCGAAAGTACAAGTGTAAATACATTCAGCTCAATGCAAAACTGGGCGAACAGCCCGTACGCATCTTCATCATCAAATACGGGCGAAGCACCCATTGGAAAGTGTTGCTTACTACAGATACTTCCATGAACTTCGTCAGAGCCTTTGAACTTTACGAAAGACGCTGGGGCATAGAGGTCATATTCAAGGAATGCCGTGGATATCTTGGATTGGGAAAATGTCAGAGCCGGAGCTACAACGCTCAGATTGCAGACACCACCTTGTGTTTCATGATGTATCAGATGCTCTCCTTGGCCAAACGTTTTTCAGAATACGAAACCCTGGGAGCACTATTCCGTTCCGAGCGTGACCGGCTGCAAGTGCTCACCCTGTGGAGCAGGACTTTGGAAGAAGTCAGGCATCTGTTGGAAGTTTTGTCGCGTGAAGCAGGAGTGAATCTGTTGGCATGCCTATCAACTGTAGCCGCACGGCAAACTGCAGACTTTTCCACAAAGGTCTGGGCACATCTTCTGTGCGATTCGGATGATTATGCCATGCCCGATTTGGACTAAACATTTTTTAGACGTGCGTTAAATCGTTCGGAAAACATTTGATTTTTAGACCACTCACCGAAGGGAACTATTACTCAAATAGCTGATATGAGGGGGTGGAAAACTTCAGTAAGTAAGTTAGTAAGAGCGCTAAACTTGTTTTAACATCGCCACGGAATCCGGATTCTCTTCCGTGCGGTAGTTCGCATCCTTCACTTCGGCCAGCTGGAACTTTTTGCCCTCAGTCTTGCCATAGGTATAGGCCAGGTCATAGCCCACATGAAGTGTACCGTCGAACTGCACGCCCTGCTGCGTGAGATGCTGTTTCTTCGACACGATGCGGTGCATGTTGTCGTAGCCCATCTCCAGCTGGTAGGAAGCGGTCTTGCTGTCCGCTCCGGCATAGGTTCCCGTAGCACTTGCCAGACGGTAGAGCGCGTCATACGTATAGGCATGCGCCATCTGTCCGCCCGCCTTTCCGCTTTCGGGAAGTGCGGCCTTGTTGGCAACGCTGAGCACGTTGCTTACGGCATCGTAGGAATAGGTATTGTCAATAATGGCTTACCGGGTGGTCAAAAGACCAAATAGGAAAGATTTACCCCTGCTATAGGTAATGTAGCAGGGGTAATCTTGTAGTACGCTATGAGCATTATCAAATGCGTCGAAGCCACGAGTAAGCCCAAATGGTGGGGATTACATAGTCAAAGACAAGGGGGTCTATCGCGAGAGGAAATGTGAAGGAAGTCGGCGACAAACATCTAGCCTGACGAACAGCAACTTCATACAAGGCATATAATCGTGGATTAGATTGTAAGTTAAATCAAAGTTCCAAAGCTATTCGGAATGGTTTTAAAGCAAGTATTAAGATGAAAACAATACCTGCATCCGATGAAATTTCACGGACATGGTGAATAGTTGTGTTTACGAAAGTTACGGAGAAAAGCACGTTTCAAAACCATCAGTTTTATTTTATCAATTTATAACACGATAGAGATGTTTTATATCCAATCAATCCTGCATCCCGATTCCAGTAAATAATTGATATAGGAAAAACAGATTGGTGTTTACCTGAATATAGATTAGATTCAGGTACTATTATATTCCATTTATATTGAGGAAAATCCGATAAATCTCTAACAATATTACTTGTTGATATGGGTTCTTTAGTATATCTTCCCATAAGGGCAAATGATACGACTGCGGGATCTGCATTGTTTATTTTTTCTAATATAAACATACCTTTATATATTTTACCAGAATGATGTATTACAAATTCATATTCTGCGTTTGCTTTGTATTCATTATCTCCTTCCATCCAATTGCAACCTTCTAAATTTAAAATATTGGTATTGGATGGGTTGTTGATTATTTTTTGTGTAACAATAATTGTATCGAATTCAATATTTTCACTATTAGCGAATATTAGAGTATCTCCAATTAAATATGGATTCATCCAAGATAAATCGTTTTTCGAAAATGGTATTTTTTTGCAATACGGTAAACTGCAAGAAGAAAGTACCCCAAGTATGGACAGCATTAAAGCTGTCCATACATTTAATATAGTCCGCTTACTCATAATCAGGAAGCGTTACATTTTGAAACCAATCAATACCATGTGATGGCATATAGCTGTTCGTAGGAACATATATTCGCTTTCCTGGAGGGATGAGAAAAGCCTTATCTTGAATATTATTTACAGGGTCTCCTCCACCATAAATTGTGGACTCTTTCCATAATGGTTTTCCTAATGTTATGTAATTATATACATTATCAGCCTTTCCTAATCCATGCTTATAAGCAGTTAATAAACTTACTCCAGCAGGGTTGAAGGTAATAGCAAGTTTCCCCGTTGCCATACTTGATGCAGCAGCCTCGCCACCACCTAACGAATGTCCTATGAACGTCAATTCATTATCACCTAATTCCTCTACTAAGGTTTTAGCATTTGCTATTGCACTACTGTACTGGCTTGATAGACCTTTCACCTGTTGAATATCCTCATATGCATCTGTTAAAGAGTTGGTTCCAGCAAATACATAAGCGTATTCATAACTTCCATCCTCTTTTTTACGTTGGTATAGTTCTGAATTCAAACCATTTCCGTACCATGGGGCATTCTTTCGTATGGCAGTTTTGAAAGTTGAAACTTCCCAACCAGTTGCAGCTAAAGCCTTTTTAGTGGCTGTTGCATCTTTTCCTCCATACACATGTTTTGCCATCAAAGCAGCTTCTTTCGGAGTTGGTTTTTTACCATTGAAATCAACCCAATTGATAGAATTGTTTTTGGTATAGCAATAAGAGGAATAGTTTAGATAATCTTCCTGCAAAGGATCCGTAGAAATCCACAAACTCAGCCTCGGGTCATAGTACCTCGCACCATAGTAATACAATCCCGTCTCCTCGTCGAATTCTTTCGCGTTGAAGAGATAAGGTGTATTCCATATGTTGTTTCGTTCTTCCATAAACACTTCACCGAACGGTACGTACTCGATGTGCTGAACCACCTCGCCGTCCAGGTTGGTGATGTAGCTGCTGCTGCCCAAGTGGTCGGGATGGTAGTAGAACTGCAACTTCTCGTATGCGTCCGGATCCTGGAAATTGTTTTCCAGTGCCAGGGCACGGGCTTGTGCCGCTTCGGGAGAACCGTCGTCGCAGCAGAATCCCTGTCCGTCCACATAGTCGTTGTTGTCCGTTCCGTTGTACGGCACGTCAAAGATAGCATAATTATCCTTAATTACCTGCTGTTGGGCGGAATATTTTTGTTTGTAATTAACAGAAAGTCCGTCCGTCTCACTGCCGGCATACTGGATGCGTCTCGGGTCGGAACCGTAGGAGGCGAAATCGCCAATCTTGGAAACGATGCGCTGTGAGCCGATATAGATGTGCTTGGTGTAGCGTCCGCCCTGGTTGGCCACCAGATAAGGACTGACGTAGAGCGAGAACTTCGCCGTGTTGGTGCGTCCGCCCGCGAACTCGGAGTTCACGTAGAGCTGTTCACCCTCACCGGAGGTCTTCACCGTGCGTTCACCGTCGGCATCATACCAGTAGTTGGCCACGAAGCCGTTGTCATCGGAAGCTGTCAGGCGGTTCTCCTCGTCCCAGCGGAGCTTGCGCTCGGCTGCGGTTGAATCCAACGCGCCGTCCTGCTTGATGCGGCCTGTATTGACATAGACCAGATTGCCGTTGGCATCGTAAGTATAGGTATGGTTGTTGTCTACCTTGGCCACGGAATCCGGATTCTCTTCCGTGCGGTAGTTCGCATCCTTCACTTCGGCCAGTTGGAACTTCCTGCCCTCAGTCTTGCCGTAGGTATAGGCCAGGTCATAGCCCACATGGAGCGTACCGTCAAACTGCACGCCCTGCTGCGTGAGATGCTGCTTCTTCGACACGATGCGGTGCATGTTGTCGTAGCCCATCTCCAGCCGGTAGGAAGCGGTCTTGCTGTCCGCTCCGGCATAGGTTCCCGTAGCACTTGCCAGACGGTAGAGCGCGTCATACGTATAGGCATGCGCCATCTGTCCGCCCGCCTTTCCGCTTTCGGGAAGTGCGGCCTTGTTGGCAACGCTGAGCACGTTGCTCACGGCATCGTAGGTATAGCCATTGTCCATGATGGATTTGCCGCCTGCGTTGACCGTCAGGTTCTGCAACCTGCGGCGTGCAGGTTCGTAGGTGTAGAAGGTCTCCGCACCGTTGCAGTACTTCAGGTAAGTGCGCTGCTCGAACTTGTCATAGCCGATGCGGTTCACGTAGTCATAGCCGTAGGACTTGTAGCCGCGTACCTTCTCCAACTGACCGCCGAGGTTGTAGGAGTAAGTGACCTTTTCCTCGTCCGGGTAGATCATCTCCAGGAGGCGGTTGTGGCTGTCGTAGGTCCACTGCGTCACATAGGTGGCAATCGCCTGGTTGGGCACAATCAGCGTGCGGCGGGTCTTGGTGACTTCGCCCATCTTGCCGTAGAAGTACTCGATGGCTCCCGTTCCGTCCTCACGGAGCATCAGGCGACCGATGCGGTTCTGCGAGGCGTTGCGTCCGCCGTAGTAATACTTCACGTTGTTCTCCGGGTGGTCGGGATAGTTGATGCCCGTCAGCCGGTGATAATCGTAGTCGTAGGTAATGGACTTGCCTTCCTTGGCAAGGTTGGCTGTCTGCTTGGTCAGCACATTGCCGAGTGCATCATAGGTAAAGGTGGTGATGCCGCTTGCAGGATGGTTCACCTCGGTGCGGCGGTCACCCATGTCATATACGGAGGTCGTCACGTTGCCTTCGGTATCGGTGACTCTGACCAGACGGTCGATGCCGTCATATTCGAAGGAGGTGGTGATTTCTCCGTCAGGACCGCTGAGCTGCTTGGTCATGACGGTCTTGCCGCTGCCGTTGGTATAGGTAGCCTGCTTGTTGCCCAAAGCATCGGTCACGGTAGTTACCAATGCCCGGCTGCCTGCATCCGTGGTATAGGCTGTCAGCGTCTTGGATTCGTCGGGAAGAGTCACTTCCGTGGCACGGTCGAGCACGTCATACACCGTTACGGTCGGCGACACTCCGTCAAATGCCTTGTTGAAGTCCGTACGCTTGCCCAGTTCTTCCGTGACGGGATAATAAGCCTTGGCTACACGTCCGAATGCGTCATAGACATTGCGTCCGCTGACAATCATTACATTCTGTGCATCGGACACCGTGCCTTCGGATGCCGAAGTGACCACGCCGTCCTTCTTCACCTGCACAGGCCGGCCGAAGCCGTCCACGAAGGTGACGGTTTCCATGTCATCGTCCGGATGCTGGATGTCGTAGTGCTTCGTCACGGCGTATGCCGGGGCGGTGATGCCGTTTGCCGTAAATTCAGCCTTCGGACTGTATTCGAATGCAATTATATAAGGTACACCCGTAGCCAGCTCGTTCGGGCCACGTACTCCGGTGACGCGTCCAAGGTCGTCCACATCGGTCTCGTAGTAGAAGTTGTTCAGATCGCGGCGTTCCTTGGCGATGCCGTAGCGGTAATCGAAATTGCCTGCCTCGCTTCGGTAGCCGAACGCATCTTCTACACGTTCCACATACATGTTCATTTCCGGCTCGTAGCGGTACTTGTACCACATGCGCTGTCCCTTGGCATTGGCCGGAAGTGTCTTCTGCAGGATGTTGCCGAAGCTGTCATAACGGTAGTCGGTGACGGCTTCGCCGTTTCCGAGCTGCTGCGTTATCTTGGTCAGGTGGTTGGGGTACTTCGTGTCATATACCGCCGATACCTGGTGGTAAACCTTTCCGTCTCCTCCGGTCACGGTCACATCGGTCGGCAGTCCGAGGATGTTCCTGCTGCTGTTGGAGGTATAGCGGATGGAGGTCTGGTAATCAAACTTGCCGTCACCCTTGCTGCCGAGCTTGCCCTTGTTGCTGAACCTGTAGGATTTCAGTTCACCGTGGTGGCCGGTGAGGTAATACTCGTTCCATGCCTCCGAGGTGATCATTCCCTGGGCGGCACCTTCGTATTGCAGGTTCGCCGTATAGCGGAGTGGTACGAAGGCGGAAGCACGGTCGCTGCACAGTACGGGCTGTGCGGTAAAGGTGTACTCGTCACCCTTGGCGGTCAGGTAGTAGCCGTCATATTCGTTACGTGTTTCGGTATAAACCTTTCCGGTTGCGTCTTCCACGGAAGCGTTGACGAGGTTGCCCTGCGTATAGTAGCCGGACACGTCATACTTCTGTACAGACTTGCGGTAGAGCGCATTTTCCTTTTCGGTGTCCAGATTCCTGGTAATTACTTCGCCGAAGCCGAGGAACTCGCGTTCGTGGCGGTCGCGCTTGCCGTCCTTGTATTCAAAGGCGGTGGTCATGAGCGGACCGTCGTCATGGATGCCGTCATCCACCGTGAGGGAAGACATCACCCATTTGCCGCCGGGAAGCCCGTATGTGGGAGCAGTATGCGCATAGTCCAGCGTAAATGTGCCGCCGAGCGAGTTGGTGACTGCCTTCAGCATGTTTGTCCTGCCGATGGCGGAACGGGTCACTTTCAGCTCGCTTTCCTTCTCGGATTCCACAATGTCGAGATAGCCGTCACCGTCCACATCCTGCAAGGCATACGTGGGGCGGCTGATGCTGTGACCGGTGGATGCACCAGGAGTGGTCACAACCTTAATCGGAGCAAACGGTATGGGTATGGGAATGTAGATGGTATAGGCCGCATTGACGGATTCAGATGTAGAAGCCGATTCATTCAATGAATTGAGACCTTTCCAAATAAACTCATTTCCGAAGCTGTTTCCTTGATTCAAGGCAACACTGATTCCGGAACCAGTCTTATGAACCTTATCCGGTAAACCGTCACTGTTAATATCGATCAGATTGTATTCCTCGTCTGATTCAGATGTTACCAGACCAATACCGGCAGATACACTGGAAGATGCTATATCATATCCGATACCTCCGCTGTAGGAACGGCTTTTACCGCCCTGTATACGTTCCAAGCCCCAATCAATCGGTTCGGCAAAAGCATAACCCATGTTCAGCCGGACCTGTTTGCCTTTGACTATCTTATCCGGAAGTCCGTCTCCATTGACATCAACAAACGATTCCAAGGCATTATCCGTATTGACCGGAGCACTGCCTGAAATAGATATTTGGCTCAATGCCTGAGACAATGTGTTTTTCTTGCTGTCACCGTCCGGATTTGCAGATGCAGATTCTTGCGCAGAAGCGGATTTGTTAAAGCTGCTCCTATAAGCTTTTTCTGCTTTTTTCGCATTTTGCAGGTTACTATTGAAATTTACAATCGTGGAGATTGATGCAACTGGTGAACCGCCATAACCCCAGGCTTTTGATGCGTTTTCTGAATTGGCATTGCCGATATTGTTGTACTTTTCTCCACTGAGGCCTCCTTGGGTATTGGTGTATTGCACGGTACCGCCGGCTACAATATCCGGATAACCGTCACCGTTCATATCCATCATCGTTACTTCGCTTTCCGCACTTCCGCTTGCATCGCTTAAAGTAACTCCCAAAGCACCGCTTTGATTTACGTTACTCTTATTCTTTGAAACCAGCGTAACGGCTGCCGCACCGGTTCCTTGCAGGCAATCACCCGCCAGACCTGCGACATCCACCTGATTATCCAACGGATTGGTAATGACCACGTCCTGTTCTGCCAGTCGGGCCGTACCGGCTTCTGTAGCTGTCAGGTAAATTTCCTGACGCTGTCCGACCCAGCGGTCGGGCGACATCTGGTCTGTGCCTATCGGTGTGAAAGGCAGGGTCAACGGGTCAATCTTGGCATTCTCATCCTCCGGGAGTTTGAGCAGAGCCTCGTCAATGGGCTTGCCATAGCGTCCCTCGGAAGCATTGTAAACGAAGCCGCCCCAGCCACGGTACAGCATACCGAAACCGCTGTTGACACCTTCCGCATAGAATCCGGCGTTCACGCTGTCCTTCGGCAGACCGAGCGTATCGGCCTGCAACAGCACACGTGCAACGGTAAGGGCATCATCCGATAACGTACCGGGATAATGATACTCGAACCAGATCTTTTCGGTGCCGGGATTTTCCAGTTTCAGCACATCTGCCTTCAAAGCACCTTCTGTTATGGTGAAAGTCTTTTTCGCCAGCAGCTTGTCCGCTGTCTTTACCGTCAAGGTCACGTCACCGTTGAATCCTTTTGCCGCTGCAATACGAGGCTTGACAATCACCGCCGTATCCGTTGCAGCAAACGTATAGGAATGGCTTTCCTTCACGGTGTGGGTAAACATCCTGTAATGTGCCGGAATCGCAAGCGTCTGGTCAACGGAGGATGAATCCTTGTAGGTCACGGACGGAATCCAGCGGATCTGCTCCCAGTTCACATTGGAGGATGATGCAATCTCAAACCCTACGTTCGGGAACTTCTCGGCATTGGCGATACTGGCGGATACCTCCACGGCATCCGCCTTCTCTGCTGCGGGATAGGTCTTTGTGAAGAGCACTTGCTCCGTATAATTCGGATTATCGTTGCCGTTATCGTCCTTTTTGTTGTTTGAACCGATAATGCGCAGCACGACATCATCCGTAGTAACGGGTTTGCTGAACTTTCCTGATACAGAGAAAGGAACACCTTCCACATTGGCAACGGTATTCACATCATATACCGCACCTTCCGCAGATTTGTAAACCGTTGTGGAATAGCCACCCGGCAAGGTCTCAGCCGTACCGGCATAGGTGATGACGGGTGACCAGGCCACCTTGTCAAAAGCACCGTTGCTCTGTTCTTCCGTACCGGACTGCACGCGGAAATAGATGCGTTCGCCTTTCTTTATCTCAAATGCGTTCACAGAAGCCGGGTGTACCGAAGCATCTCCCTTGGCAATTTTCAGGTTCCATCTTTCGACTTTGCCTTTCTGGATTGATACACGTACTCCGTCTGCCTTGGCATATTCTTCCTTGTCGTAGTCACCTTCGGGTGCAATCAGGCTGACCGTCCCGGAAATGCTGACCATACCGTCCCGGGGAGCCTGCCATACGCGCACGATGTCCTCCATGGGAGAAGATTTGATGGCTTCTGCCTGTTCTTCGGGGTCGATGGTAATCACCGAAGCGTCAATCTTTCCGCTATAGATGATGGGGCTCGGAGTGTCAGCACTGCTTAACGTGAATGTCGGTACCGCATTGCCGTTGCTGTCAAACTCAAGGTGGTTGAAATAAACCTTGCCATTGGAAACGAGGTCAACCAGTCCGTCTCCGTTTATATCACTGAAATATTCGGTAGTCTTGGTTTTGGTCTTGGAGAAATCCTTTCCCTTAACTACAGTCAGACTCATATATCCTACTGTAGCTTTTACACCGCCCGAGTTTGTAGAACTCTTGGATGTTGAGAAACTTGAGATGCCTGATACTTTTATTGCATCTCCATAAAGAACTTCATTGTTTCCAGAACTACTTTTCTGAGGTCTGTAGTAAACAGCACCTCCTTTTCGATATACCTTGTCGGGCAAACCGTCGCCATTCAAGTCCGCCAATGTGGATAAACCTTTACTCTTGTCTGACGAATAATTGTAAGAACCGCCGGCTGTATTGCCCTTCCATGGACTGCCGTCTAAAATACCGACACCGGCATAGAATGAGCCGCTGAATGAAGTTGAAGCAGATCCTCCCAATGCGGTCGGTTTGTCACTGAACCGTTTGGTGACGGATTGCAGGGGATTGACAAATCCGGCATCCAGCCCGTCATTGTGCGTGTTCCACGTTTCCTGACTGTCCTTGAAGGGGACATACCCCTTGTCGGACTGCACGTCGTCGTAGTAGCTGAACTTCTGGAAAGACACCTCCTGCCCGTTAGAGTCCAGGTGGCGCACACCGGCGAGCAGTTCACGGTTGAACGCACCGTTCCGGTACTCAAAAGCATAGCTTCTGAGCACGTTCCCCCGGAAGTTCACCGTCACTTTCTCCAGCAGGCGGTTGGAAGAGGTCAGGTAGCCGTAACGGGCGTTGTTGGTCTTCACCTGCCGGGTCTTGCCGCCTTCAAACGTCACGACGGTATGGGGCTCCTGTCCTGCATTTCCGGCACGCACCTCTTTCAGGTAGAGCGCCTTGGCTTTCAAGCCGCCGCGGACATCTTCATCGGCTGCCTCATACACATATTCCATGAAGTCGCCGTGCGTTTCCTCCACCCGGCGCAGTTTCCACTCGGAAATCACCTCACGGGTATTGCCGGAAACATCCGTGAATATGCCTTTCAGAACGGCACCTTCACCGCCATAGGTGTATTTCACACCCTGCTTGTCGGTGACTTCCCAGTAATAGTCTGCCGGACTGCTGCCCTTGCGGATAATACGGCTGAAGTCTCCTCCCTGACGGGTATAGAACTGCCGGTCTGCCTTGCGGGGCATCTTGTCTCCACGGTGGGCCACACCCATCTGTCCCTTGTCGTCCATGGTCGAGAGCATGGAGCCGGAGAGCAGGTAGGTTTCCGTCTCGCCGGCCATGTCATAGCGCGGCACACCCCATCGGGTGTCCAGCGTAATGGAAGGTACGGAAAGACTCCATCCTTCACCGAGCCAGCCGCTGCCGCCCTCGCTGCTGTACTGGATGCCGAGTGAGGGGGCCATGCCGTTTCGGGCAGGCGGCATCTCAAAGGCATACTGCAGGCTGGCCGTTCCGCGGTTGTTGGCTTGCGGCGGAGCAATCAGGTTGATTTTGGCCGTTGGGTCGGCTGCCTTGATGTCGTTCATCATGGTCGGTGCAAATCCTTCGGTCTCCGGCGATTCGGGTGCCTGGATTACACCGTTAATCATATCCGTGAAGTGGGTGGTTCGTGACACTACGCAGGCTTCCTGCTTGTCGACCTTCACTCTTTCCAGCGCCACCCAGTGTTTGGTGTCGTTGTCAAAATAATAGGTACGGATGTCGTCTTCGGTGTAGCCGCTCGGAATGCGGGTGCGGTCGTACTTCAACCGGACGGTGGCTCCCTTTTCCGTGAAGTGTGTGCCGTGCGGCAGGAAACGTACGCCTTCTCCCTCGGCTGTGACATTGGTCATGCCGAAATCCAGTGCCGGCAGGTCCATTTCACGCAAGGGACGCATGGTCAGCTTTCTGGCTGCCAGCATGACGCCATGATCTACCAGCAGCGCACCGTTGGCATTTTTCAGGCTGTCTGCCTTGTCTTGGGCAAAATGCTTCCCTGCCGTCCGGGCAGCCGAAGTCTGAAAAGTGCGTTCGTAATCTGCCTTACCTTTCTTCAGTGTCGGGAAGGAAGCGGTCAGTGTCTTGCCGGAGGCGGTAGTGGCACTGAGCGTGAGGCTGCTGCCCGATACGGGAACGATGCCTTCGAACTCGCCGTCCTGCAGTGTAAGTACGGTATGTCCTGCCTTGACCGTCCGAACCCCGTTACGGACGAAGCCGTGCACATAGGCCAGGTTGCCATAGACTACCGGAGTTTGTGACAGCGTAAGTGCCTGCCCGGGTCCCGATGCCGTTTCGACATGCAGGTTGCGTACCGAATAGCTCCTGCCTTCGGGAGCCGTGAAAAGTACGCGGTTGACGCCTTCATGCAGCCAGGCCGGGTGAATCTCCTCGCGGACATGGGTCCAGCCGTCGGATGCCGTGGCCATATAACCGCCGGTGGCCGGACGGTCGTTGATGCTCTTGGCTACGGCTCCGGAGTGATCCGCACCCTGCAGCTCGTAACACAGCCAGACGCGGGCGTCCGACGGAATTGTCCGGGAGAGGTTGATTTCAAAGATGTTGTCCTCGGGGTTGTCGGCAGTCTTCCCTTCGGGAATACCGACCGAACCGTAGCGGAGGGTGGCATAGGCGGCTGTCGTGCCTGCTGCCTGTATCGGAGTGGAAGAAGTGCGGTGGGCAGTTGCCGCCTTTGCAGGACGGCTGCCGTCTTCTTTCTTCCTGCCGCTGTCTTCGGATTTTTCTTGCCGGATTTCCGATGCCGTTTCCATCTGGAGCTGCGCATTCGGAGACTGGCCGGACAGATAATGCGAACCGGCAATGCCGGCTGCCGCCAGCGCCACGGCTGATGCGGCGATGATAATTGTCCGTTTCATGATATTTCGGTTTTAGTTGAACTATTTGGCTATAATCTTCCGGGTTTTTTCCCAATCCGGACCGATGGCCTTGACTACATAGACTCCTGGGGCGGGTGCCTCGAAGCGCGAACGTTTGGTTGTTCCGCCTTCCATGAACTGCTCGTGAACCAGTTTGCCGGAAGCGTCGAATACCATCAGCGTGACATCCCCGGGCTGGTCCTGCTCCAGCACGACATCAAAGATGCCGGTCGTGCCGTCAGGCTTTATCTGGAACGAATCGTCCCTGTTTCCGTTTCCTTGGCTGTTTCCTTCACCGTTTCCGGGCCGGTCTGACCAGCCGATGAGGGAACCTTCCTTCTTTTCTGTTCCGTTGGGGAGTGTCGGGTCGCACTCACTGCCTACATGTACCGTGAAGAGGGCTGTGTTTGTCTTGGGATTCTCAACCTGTACATTGCCCGAATGGGTGAAATCGGGAATCGGCTCTCCGTTTACGGTCAGTCCGGTAATATGTGTTTCACCGGTTCCGAACTTGATGCACAGACGCCATGCCCGGATGTTCCATTGGGTAAAGCGGCGGATGACCTCGCCGTTGAGTTTGTACGATACGGTAATGCCTTCCAGTCCCAGCGTGAGGACGTCTCCTTCCTTGATGCGGATAAACTGGGTAAGGCTCGTGTGTCCGTCGATAATCATATATGCCTTGTCACCTCTGACATCAAAGCCGAACTGCGTGATGTCGTCGGATATTCTCGGTTCCACACCGAGGCGGTAGTTGGAGTTGGTTCCTGTCACCGTCCAGGAGACTTCTCCGGATGCGAAGATCCGCTTGTCGTGTACGTAGGTGGTGTATAGTGGTCCGCCTGTTCCGTAGATGTCGTTACCGCCACCTTGGGTGACTTTCAGCGTATAGGTGCCGGGAGCCAGTCCGTCAATGCGGTGAGCCTCTCCGGTGAACTTGCCGCTTGCAATGATTTCATCCTTGGGTACGCCGGCTACCGTATCGGCTGAGAGTACATAGTCATAGACGGGGGTGCCGATGCGGATGTCAATGTCGATGCTGCCGTCATTGCGGGGCTTGCCGTCCTCACAGGTGGACGGGGTCGGGACGGCATCTGCCGCCAGTCCGTCATAATAGGCAAAGGTGAAGACATCGCTGCCGCTGCCGTCCAAATCCCAGAACAGGTTGTGGAATATGGTCTTTCCGCGCATGAGGTCCGGCCGGGAGCATTTCACGGCTATCATGTCTTCCGTATCGAACCTGCCTTCCCCGCTAGGGTCGATGAGCAGCAGGGTACGGTTGCGGCAATACTGCGAGAACTCGTCATCCGGAGTAAGCGCATGGCTCAGTTCTGCCATGTTTCCCGTGTCACCGATGCCGCCGGTGCGTACAGCGGCTATACGCAGCGGTTCTTCGGAGGTGACGGCCCGGATAAGACCTGACATTGAGCCGGAGGTTTCGGGCAGGGGAATGGTACGCGTCTGGCTGCCGATACCGTCAATGCGGAGGTAGACCTGCCCGTCTTCCCTCCGGATGGAAACGGCACTGCCGCTGACTCCGGTGGCCACAGCAGTAGTGCCGGCCTGTCCGCCGGAGATGACATAGACGTTTCCTTTCCTGTCGAAGCGGTAGCCGTATTCACAGGTGTTGCCGCCGGAGCCGGTAAAGCCCGCATCGAAAGTGGGATGGCTGAGGGGGCAATAGAAGGAGATGGCTCCTTCACGGCCGGGCAATGCCGGTGTGACGGCAAAGGCTTCGGTCGCACTTGAGTCCTGCTCGATGGTGTCCAGAAAGCCTTTCCGGGTAACGGTCATGCCCGTGCCGTTCCAGCGTACCGAGGTGCTGTCTGCCGATGCCGGTACATTGCTGCGTACCGTCCATGTGCGGTGCATGATGTGCCACAGGGTATCTGCCGGTGAGGTGTAGGTGGTCAGCGGACCGTTGTCGTCACCCCAGAAGATGTACCCTTTGTCAGGCAAGGGATTACCGTATTCACGCCCCATGACGAGCAGGCGGCTGGCGGACGACTCCGCATAGGAATTGCCGTCGTGGAAAGTATCGTTTGCTTTCATGGTGGCATAGACGGGTCCTTCCTCGTAGGAAGTGGTGGAGAGGGGCTGGTGGAGAGCGGAAGCGGCATCCAAGCCGATGGCTGTCACCCGGTGGTGATAACCCAAGTTCTCGTCCTTGTCCCATATCAGGTTGCCTTCACTGTCCAGATAGGAGTTGTTCAGGGTGATTCCATACTTGACGGCCAGATAGCTTTCCACTTTCCTGCGTTCTGCCGGGGTAAGGTAACGGCCGTAGATGATGACTTCGGGGGAATAGCCGTCAAAACGGTTGTTCCCGAATGCCGTTGCATCATAACCGGTGCTGAACTGCGGATTGGATGCGGAATAAGTACCGCCGACAAACAGATTCGATACGGAGTTTTCTCCCCAAAGGCCCGTTCCGGGACGGTTGCTCTTCAGATAGGTGAGCACGCGGACGGAGGACTCCCGGAAGTCTGTAGCGGACTGTCTGTCAGAGGAGGAGAACAAGAGGTCTTCTCCCGTGTCCTTTCCGTAGTCCAGCGGCTCCGTGCCGTTGGCACGTACGGCCTTGTCCTTTGAAAGGATGGAGCCGCCACCTTTCCTCCCGTCAAGGGAATAGAGCAGCATATCCTTGTCGTGACTCTCGGGAGGCAGGGCAAAGACACTGAAGACAGTAGCCTGTGAAAAGTTGGAGAACTTGAAGGAAGCTGTTTTTCCGTAGCTTCCTCCTGAAAGGTACAGTGCCGGATGAAAATTGAATGCCGGCGCGAAGGAGCGGGTCTGGGTGTATTCGCTTCCCGGTTTTCCGCTGCGGTCAAGAGAGCGCAATTTTACGGAATCCCCTGCGAGATCCATCCAGCGGTATGCGCCTTGAAGGTCTGCCGTCACGGGCAATGTCTGGAACCACAACTCTGTTCCTTTGACACCGCCGGGGGACTGTGCACCCGCTGTCACAACTCCTGCACCGAATAGAAGTAGCATTAGTTGCTTCATCGCTTGTGTGATTAAGGTTAATGTTGGGAAAGGTTACCGGCCTTTCCAATGGATTGTGTCCGCTGAAGAAGTTAGGTAGGTGCGGACGGAGCTATAAAAGAGAGAATATGGTCCGGAATATGTTATCCGGTTGAAGACATCATTCCGATGCCGACAATGGGAGGTATAGCTCCAGTGGCAAATATAAGGTTTTCTTTTGTTGTTGTAAACAAAAAGAAAAATAAATTTCACTATTAACACTGAAACCGCATAATAAATCACATATACGTACCATTATGCAATTTATGCATATTCGTTAACTACATGATAGCATCTACAGAATTTAATTATTCATCTCACATCTGGAATTCTCTTTGTAATGCGTTTTAATTGAATAAATTACAAGAAAAGCAGAAAAACACGCCTTCTTTTTGATAAGGTCAAGACTTTAATATCATTTGTTGCTTTGTTTCTCTTTTTTCAGTTCTTTATTGATGGTAGAAACTATACATTCGTTCAACATGTATTTCAATTCTTCGCTGTCCTTGACATATTGTCCGCAAATATAGTAGACTTCCTTTATAGCTGTGTTTCTAAACTCTTTAATGATAGCACCTTCAGGTATGAGCCTTTCTGTTTGCCAGTAATCAAGAACCAAATTAACCATGGTTGCGCGAAGTTGTTTTCTGGTATCTACAGACAGTTTCTTGAAAGAAAGTTGTTCCACCATATCAGATTCACCTGGATTTATCGGACAATCATTATTCGTGTCGTATTGCGGACCATATTGCATATAGTCCTGCCACATTCCTAAGTTTTTTTCGACTTCTACATAGCAAGTATTTAGGTTTCTCTTCTTATTTTTCTTTTTACCCATATGATAAGTTGAATGTATTTTACAAAAGTAATCAAAGTTTGATTAACGTTGTAACATATATTTTCGATAAATAAATCAAACAAATAACTTCCATTGTACAGATACAATGAACCTTTTCTTATTTGAATAAAATTCTGTATAGTTCATCTAATGACGAATTCTTTTTATCGGACTGTCTCTGCATTTCTACTTCTAATTTCTGTAAGTGGTCAACTCCAGATTTACCGCTATACTTGTTTCGTTTCCCTTTATCTGTCCGCGCAGTTTTCACATACAGATGGGCAAACTCTATATGGCCTTTCAAGTTGGCCGTGAGGCTTGCAAAGTTGGTAAACTCACAACCTACCACAATGCCGGAGAATACGGAAATAATCCGGGTGATGATTCTCCATTCCTTGTACAACAAGACATACAGCTCTTCTTTCTCCATCGGACTCTTGTCACATAGCTGAATCCGATAACAGCATAGCAGAAACGAATAACGTACATAGGCATTCTTGTATCGGGGAATTGGATTCTGTCTGATACATTCATGTAGTTCCTGTAATTGCTTACAGGCGGGTTGAATCAAATCGGAAACCACCACATGTTCCGAGAGCAGCAGCTGCAGAACGATGTAGCAAAATGACTTTTGCAGGCTGTCACCTTCCTTAAAGTTCCTCGAAGCATAATCCAGCAAGTCTGTGACATCCGTCGGTCTGAACATATAGTTCAAGTGTGAACGGATGAGAGGATTTGAGAAGATGTGGTCATAGCTGCCTCCTAAAAAACTGGTTGTGTAATCATCGCTGAAAGCCACCTTTTTAAGATGAAGCAATGTGCCCCATATCATTCTTTTTTGAGTTTCTTCATTGGCACAAGCCATTGAAGACAGAAAGTTGTCCACTGCCCAGGTTCCGGCCTGTAAACTTTCTTCCAGCCTGTTTTCATAAAAAGAGGCATTGTATATCGCAATGCCCTTTGACTGTATAAATTCTGATGCCATATCGCATAAACGTATTAGAACTTAAAGAAAAAGAGTATTCATGAGATTACATCATCCATTTACATTTTTAACGACTCATATTATGGTTTTTATTGCTTCTCCATCGTCAGTTCAGGATTGATCATAGTTGACTTACTACTTTCATCACTTCACGCACATACCTTGGGTCTTCCGCATAGCCAATCTTATGCAACCATAACAAATAATTGCCGCCAGTGTATTTGTATTGGACCTTGGTATAGTAAGCACGCACACTTTCCGTCCAGTGATTGAACTCATAGTATTTCCCGGTTTTGGGATTCGTCAGTCCAAACAGGTTGTGCCGGTTCCGACAGAGCGGTGAACGGAACCAGCCCGTTTCCAGTATGGCTTGTGCCAGCACTATCTTCGGATGCCGGATGCCATTGCGGATGATTTCCTGATAGAGATTGGGAATGGTAAGTGCAGGAAGTTCTTTTCGTACAGAAACCTCAGTTTTTTCAGTTCTCTTCTCAGGCGCTTTTTCGTGGGACACCCTTGCGTAAACTTTTCGGGCATATAGCTCCGAAAGCGGTTTCACAGGCACCTCTAGGGCAAGTGAGTCCTTTTCTGCCTTTTTGCAAGACTTATAAGCGCCCAAACTCCTCTGTAGGGTATCAGGAGCCACTTTTTGTTGCTTTTCAGGACGGATTCCCTTCTCTTTGGTAATCGTATAGAACTGTGCCGATGCTGAAGCGGAACCAAGAATCAACAGCACGGCGGTCAGAATGATGTTGTGCATTTCTTTTCAATGATAGGGTTGACAATACTTTTGCGGGTGTTCAAGGCGGTTCCGACCGCAAATATATCGTTTTACTTAAACAATACGAAAATGCACAACATCAATCATTCTGAAAGGCTGCCCTACGAGAAGTTGGCGGCATTAGGCATTGACCGGGAAAAGGCCGACAGCCTCCCTCAAGAAGTGAAGGAGAAATTGGCTTCCGGAGAGGTCACACCGCTCTTGCAGGTGTCCATCAGTGCCCGGAACGGAGACCTTATTACGCTTCCCCTCAAACTCCAGTTGACCACCGATCAGCAAGGTAATCCGGCGCTTATGGCTTATCCTGTCCGTGCCGTAATGGAAAAGGAACGCAACCAGGTGTTGCGATTGTCTGACCAAGAAGCGGAGCGGTTGGGTAAAGGTGAAGTCATCCAGAAAGCCGTGGAAGTCAACGGAGAAAAGACCCAGCAGTATTTGCAACTCGATCCCGAAACCAAATCCGTTATCCATCGCCGTGTGACGGACGTTCAACTCGAACAGAAACTCAAGGACATGGAGAAAGTCAACGACATCGAACTGGGCATGCAGCAGAAGCAGCAGGTACGCGAGGGAAAACCCATTGAGCTGAATGTGGGTGGTGAAAAAGTATCTGTTGGTGTGGATTTGAAAGAGCCCCAGGGCTTCAAGGTCATCCAGGGCGACATGAAAGAGTGGGAACGACAGCAGAAACTCCGCTACGACGAACAGCATCCCGAGTTCCTGGGACTGGTGATGACGGACAAGAACCGCTGGGAATACCAGCAGGTGGTGGACAAACAGTCGCAGGAAAGAGCCTTGAAGTTTCGTGCACCGAAAGCTGAACAATCCAAAGGTCTCAAACTTTAAATCCTTTTCCCTATGGTCAAGAAGAATGCAGAGAAGGATGTCGGCTTTGTCCGGCAGTTCAACGAATTGAAGAAGAAACATCCCGATGCGATGTTGCTCTTCCGTAACGGAAACTTCTACGAAATGTATAAGGAAGATGCACTCAAGGCATCGGTAATACTGGCGCTGAAGGTATCAGACAAAATCCTTCCGTTGGAGAAAGACCCCATCAAACTTCTGATTTTCCCCCATCATGAACTGGACATACATCTCCCCAAACTGGTACGCTCTGGTGAACGGGTGGCTATCTGTGATGCGATAGACCGACCGGAACTGATGAAGAAACCCAAGGAGAAGGTCGGGGAAGAATTGAAAGAAACGAACACCTCTAACAAGAATACTATGGCGAAAAAGAAGAAAGAACAGGCTGTGCAGGAAGAGCCTACCAAAACAGTCAAGACGGCTGCAGAGGAGAAACCTGCCAAGGAAAAGAAGACGGAAGCCAAAGCCGAAGTCAAGAGTGAACAACAGGCCGAGCAGAAAGCGGAAGCCAAGCAGGAACGCAAACCACGTGAACCGCAGATGATTACCGCCAACGGCGAGAAAGTCAGTCACGGCCATGCGTTCCAGAGTACCACCAATCCGGCGGACTGGTACTTTACCGCCAAGATGGACGGAGTACAGCTGAAACCGCAGAAAATGGACGCAGCGGATTTGGCCGCTTACCAGAAGAAGGAAATGACAGTGCCGCAGTTGATGGAGAAGTATTATCCGACTAAACTCATGCCGAAGATTTCGGAAGAAGCGTTCCAAATGCCGAAGCAGTTGTCCGGTCCGGACGGAGCCATTACCATCGACAAGTTCAATGTCTATAAGGAAAAGGACGAGCAGCGACCGGATTATGGCAAGTATAAGTTCTATGTGCAGATGGGTGACACCAAAATGTCGGCAGTGGCTTCCCGTGAGGACTTGAATGCCTACTTCGACCGCGTGGTCAGTCCTACGCAACTTGTGGAGAAGAACTTCGGGGAGCGCCTGCACCTGCAGTCAGCCTACGAGAAGTACCAGCTTCCAGAAGGAGTGGACCCCAAAGGAGTCCGTGTGGCCAAAGACCACTCCGATAACAAATGGAAGGTGTCGATGGACCTGGGTGACAAGGGCAAGACCAGCAAGCATGAAATCTCCTTCGATGACGGCTACTCGCTCTTCAAAGCCAAGACCGCTACCCGCGAACAGATTGCTGCCAAGTACCTCAATACGGAAATCACGGGCATGCTTTCAGCCGTGACCAACAAGCTGGAGAAGTCGGCTTCCATAAAAATGTAACAAAATCAAGCGAACAATCAATCAAACTGAAATTCTAAAAGTAAACGAATATGACAGCTAAAAAGACACACGAGGAGTTGGTGGAACTCCTTCAAGAGGGTAAAATCGGTTTTCTCCGCTTTGTGATGGACAGTGAAAATGCAGAGGACTATCTGGAGTGGTGCCAGACCCACGGCACGGATCCTTCGGATGAATCCGCAGAGTTTTATGTCGAACAGACGGACATCGACCAGATGGACCGTCAGGTAATGGATGACGAAAGCTATGGCATATGGAACTAACACATCCGGCAATGCCGGGCAGGTAGCCATCGACCGCTTTGCCGAAATGATGATTGCCCGTATGGAGCAGATGAAGGCTTCCGACTGGAAGAAAGGCTGGATTGGCGGTGCATCCGGATTTGCAGGTCTCCCGCAGAACGTGGGTGGTCGCAACTATTCGGGTTCCAATTCCTTCTTCCTCCAGCTGCAGACCGCAGCCCAGGGCTACCAGCTGCCGGTGTACCTCACTTTCAAGCAGGCGCACAACCTGAAAGCCCATGTACTGAAAGGTGAAAAAGCCTTCCCCGTGGTCTATTGGGACGTGCTGGTCAAGGACAAGAACGGCCATAAGGTCAGTTCGGATGAGTATAAGGCCATGAGCAAGGAGGAGAAGAAAGGTATGGATGTCATTCCCTTCTTCAAGGCTTTTCCCGTGTACAACATCGACCAGACCAACCTGGCAGAGGTACAGCCCGAACGGGTGCAGAAACTCCTGGAGAAATTCAAGGTGCCCGAACTTCGGGACAAGGAAGGCATGTATGTCCATGCCGCTCTCGACCGGATGATTGAGACGCAAGGTTGGCTCTGCCCCATACAGGCAGACAAACGGGTGGACGGTGCTTTTTATTCCCCTGCCAAAGACATCGTGGTGCTGCCCATGAAGGAGCAGTTCAACATCGGCAATACCCCCGAGGAAGTCTACCGGGGCGGCATGGAGTTCTATTCCACCATGCTGCATGAGATGTCACACTCCACCATGACTCCCGAACGGCTCAACCGCGAGATGGGCGGACGTTTCGGAGACCCGAAATACGCCAAGGAGGAACTGGTGGCGGAACTGACGGCTGCCATGATCAGCCACTCGATGGGATTTGACATGAAGGTGACGGACAACTCCGCAGCCTATCTGGATTCCTGGATTGGGGTACTGAAGCAGGAACCAAAGTTCATTGTTTCCGTCATGGCGGACGTGAACAAGGCTTCGGACCTCATTCTGGACCAGGTGGACAAGCAGCGGCTGGCACTGAACGAACAGCCCTATCTGACGAAGAACGACCCGTTTGCCCCGTTGGACGAAGGCGAAGAAGTGCCGTTCAAGAATGCGGCCATCGTGAAGACACGCAACGGGGATTATGCCATCCGTGCTTCCTACGATGGTGTGGAACTGGGTTTGAAGAAGGTATCGAAAGATACAGCCAAGACCTACTTCCAGCTGACGGACTACAAGGACAAGGTAGCCTTCCTGAACATGACGGCGCACAAGACCTTCGAACCGGAAGTGGCCAATCTCAAGCGCACGCAGGCAGTGGGAGCGAAAATGAGTATCTAATCACACATTCAGACGGTTGTTTATGGCTGATTATAAAGTAGACTTTCAGGAACTCAAATCCAAGGTGGGCATCGATGATGTCGCTTATGAACTGGGCTACCGGCTGGACCGCAAGGCTGGTGTAGGACGTTACATCGAGATGGCACTGGGTGACGGAAAAGAGAAACGGGATGCCATCATCATCTGTAATCCGCACGACAAGGCGGCACAGCGTTTTTTCCGCAGGGACGGCTCCAAAGGGGATGTCGTGGCCCTTATCCGCGAGAACCTGCACGCATTCCATGTCTCGGGCAAAAACGACTGGCAGAAGATAGCCAAGGTGCTGGCACGCTTCGCCCACATGCCTGAGCCGGAGTATCGCGAAGATTTTGAATACATCAAATCAGCCGGACATACCAAAGACTTCGACAGCACACGGTATGTAGTGAAGCCGATAAATCCCGATAAGATTCCGGCCATCTTCGACCAGCGGGGATTGTCCTATGAAACGGTACGCACCTTTGCGCCGTTCATCCGGCTCATCCGCGACAAGAAGAACGAGAACTTTGACGGCTACAACATCGGCTTCCCTTATACCAACGGAGAGAACGACAAGGTCCGGGGCTACGAAATGCGAGGGTACGGCGGTTACAAATCCAAGGCTGCCGGGAGTGATTCCAGTTCTTCCGCATGGGTGGCCGACTTGTCAGGAGGCTATCCGAATGTCGTGAAGAGTGTCTTCTTCTGTGAGTCGGCTTTCGATGCCATGGCATTCTACCAATGGAACCGGAAGCAACTGACCAATGAAATTGCCCTGGTATCACTGGGCGGCACGTTCTCTGACGGACAAATCCGGCAGGTGCTGAACCGCTTTCCCGGAGCCCGTCCGTTTGACTGTTTCGACAATGACCTGCCCGGTCGTATCTACGGCTTGCGCATGATGGCGCTGGTAGAGAACATCCCCTTGAAAATCAACCGAGCCCGTGACAGTCTGGAAGTGGAAGCGAACGGACGTTTCTTCCGGCTTGATCCGGAGCGACCCTTTCAGGTGCAGGTCAAGGAACACCTGTCGGTCAGATACGATATGGGACAATGGCTTCCTCCCAAGGCATTCAAGGACTGGAACGACTGTCTGCTCAACAAACCGATGGAGGTGCGACTGCATCCGACCAAACAGGACCAAATCAATAACCTGGCCGAACGCAGAAATGCAGGCCCTAAATTATGAACGTATGAATGCAAAACGATGGAAACGCTCCTTGTTAATCGCTGCTGTTGGCTTATTGATAGGCAAGACTCCGCTCTTTGCCCAACAGACCGACCCGGCGCTGACTTCTGCCGTATTGGGTCAGACCGCAGCCTTGAAGAAGATCCACAAGGACCGCAAGAAGACGCAGGAGAAAATCATTGCAGCTGAAGTGGCAGTAACCGCTTCGCTGGAACGGATTCACCATGTGGAAGACAAGATGCTGGACTACCTTTCGAATGCGCAGGGCGCCATGCAGAACCTCTACCAGATTAAGCGTGCCGGGGAACTGGTGGCCAAGGAAATCCCGCAGAACTGCAGCCTGCTCCTCAAATCGGTGGGCGGCAATCTGAAGGGAACCGTCATTGCGGCCATGGTGTCGGATGAACTGACGGATGCAGCTACCCAAATGACGGCACTCTTTCCCTTCATGAAACAGTTGGTGACTTCAGGCAAGTATGACGTGACAGGAGATGATGGCAAGAACGAGAAGCACAAGGTGAACCTGCTGAACGCTTCGGAACGCTACTACATCGCCAATGAGGTGGTCAGCCGTTTGGAAGCCATCAACACCGACCTGTTTATCCTGGCCTGGCAGGTACGCACACTCTCATGGAACGACCTCTGGTTTTCGCTTGATCCCGAAGGATGGGCCAATGTGATGTCCGGCAAGAACATCATCGGCGGTATCATCTCGGACTGGAACCAGGGCTACAGCCTGAAATGGTAAATAGGTAAACAAGTAAACTAATTTACTAATCACATAGTAATCAAGTAAGGAAATAAGAAAGTAATTAAACCAACAAGTAACAGAATCATATAGTAAACAAATCATCCAAAAACAAAAGCGTATGGAAAAGAAAATAATCGGTCGCTGTCCCTTGTGTGGCGGCAACGTGGTAAAGACCTGCAAGGGCTACCGCTGTGAGAACAACATCGCTGAACAGCCAACCTGTGTACTGAATATCAACGGCATTATCGGCAACCGCAAGATGAGTGACGAGGAAATCACCGAACTGTTGGAGCACCGCTTCATCCTGTTGGACGGCTTCGCTTCCAAGGAGGGAAAGACTTTCCCTTCCGTGCTGGAACTGGCAGACAACGGTGCCATCAACATGCAGTCCGTCATCGGCAAATGTCCGCATTGTGGCGGCGATATTCGCGTAGGTACGAGAGCCTTTAACTGCTCCAACTACAGCAACCAGCAGGCGCCGTGCAACTTTGCCATCTGGCGCAATATCGGTGGCCACCAGCTGAGCCTGACGGAAGCCAGGGAAATCTGTGAAAAGGAAATCACTTCCAACGAACTGGAGATGTACCGCGACGACGGCACCATCTATCGCAAGCGTCTCGGCCTTTCTCCGGAAAAACTCCAAATTGTGAAGATATGAAACCGGGAATGAAACTCATCATTATGCTGGTGACCGCTGTCAGCTTCTGGAGCGGACTGCTTTACTTCGCCAGCTGTTCCGACCGACCCGAGAAACGGGCGGTGGAAATTGCCGAGAGAGCTTTGAGAGCAACCGTCGATAATCCGGAATCCATCCAAATCAAGGGAATCAGCAAGGCAGATTCGGTATTCGGCAAGGAATATGTCAATCAACATGAAAAGGCTGCCCTTTCCATGCACCTGATGCAGTACGGCCACAAGTTGATGGAAGAAACAGACTACTTTCAAAACCTCGATAAGGATGATACCGCAATGAGTGATCAGGTCACCCGTCAGCTGGATGCCATGACCACCCTCCGGGCTTTGATTGCTTATGGAGAAATGGAAGAAGCGAAAGCCGGGAAAGAAAAGGTCGCGAAGCCGTTTAACGGATGGAAGGTCAAGATAGATTTTGAAGCCAAGACCTTAAAAGGAAAGCCTTACCACTCGGAATACTGGTTCATCCTCGATAAGGAGGCGGAAATTGTAGTCAAATCATTTGAAATACCGCTGCTATGATACTGAGAAAATTATTGTACACTGTACTTGCAGGAAGTGCCATGCTATTCTCTTCCTGCGAAGAATGTGACCATGAAGGAGACAAGTCCATAGCTTCTTCCCTTCAGGTCGGTGATGTCGTCTGCTCGGATGGCAGCGTATTGTCTAAAGAGAAATTCTCTTCATCTAAAAAGGAGCCGGTGGCCATCGTGTATCATGTGAACCGGAATCCGGAGATCAAAGCTTTGGGCTATGCCGTTTCCATCCGGGATGTCGCATCGGCAGCCTTTTCCGATAGTCTGGGTGTCGAACAGGAAACGTCAGCTTCATTGGAAAAGGAAGACGGCAATGAGAACACCCATGCCATGTACCGCAACGAGGAAGTGAAATCTCCCTTAGCCGTTTATGTCTTCGATATGTGGCGCTACGGTCAGTCCGCCTACATCCCTTCGGTAAAGCAACTCACTTACCTCTATCAGCAAATTGCGTTGGTCAACCAACGGATTGAAGCGGTCGGTGGTTTACCTCTCAGTCTGCAGCCCGGTGACTGCTGGCTGTGGACTTCCACCGAAGTGGAGGGGCAAAAGGACAGCAAGGCCTGGCTCTTCTCGATGCAGTCAGGTACCATTCAGGAAACCCCGAAGGACCAGGCGCATAAGTTCAGGCCTGTGATAAGTATCTATTAGGTAAAGTAACCTCTAAAAGCAAAGATTATGAATGAATTACTCGTACAACTCCAGATGAAGATGGAGGCATTCCAAAAGGATGCAGCCCTTCAAGCAGAAAAAGGAAACAAGGCAGCCGGCCAACGTGCCCGCTGTGTATCACTTGAAATGGAACCGCTGCTGAAGCAGTTTAGGAAATTGTCGTTGGCGGCTTCGAAAAGATAATAGTTTTCAGTTCAAAATCATATTTAACCGAAGGTCCTGGTGCGTGAGCATCGGGGCTTTTTTATCTGTAGGGTATTCGTTTTTGTCTCTCATTTGTTTAAAAACGAAGGAATCAAAGCACACTTTCTTTATTGTTGTTTCAAATAAAATGCTTATTTTTGCGATATATCAGTGGAGGTAAACGCGCCCAATGGGCTTAGGACCCGGGTTAACGCATTCCAATGATAGAGTGCCGGGGTTCCTTAATAAACCCGGCTTTTTTCTTTTTATATCAGGTAATTCTTGCCATCATCCTTTTTCAGCCATAGGTCCTGTTTTTCATAGCACAACTTTTTGAGTGGGGACTAACAAGAAAGCCCTCCGATAGACAGAGGGCTTGGAATATCAAGCATACCTGATGAAGATTGTTTTAGGAATACTCTCTTTATTCCGAATACAAAGATAACAGGTTTTTACATAAAAAACAAGCCCCCAGTCGGGGGCTTGAGTGACCGTATGAACCTCACGGCTTATATGGATCATTTAAAGCGTCATTGGATTCTTGTTTGATTAAGAATCTAATATCGCAAATATAATGATTCTTTTTTTAAATCCAATAAATAGGTCAGGAAAATGTATGTAAAGAGCTGAATTTAGGCGCTCTAATAGTTTATTTCCTGATCATACCGGTTCTGATTCACAGCATCTATCATTTTCAGACATTTCCGGTATTCCGACTCATTATCGCGATATATTTCGTTACTTTCTTCGGATGCCTTAATCAGTCTTTGGTTTCCTCTTTCGAATAAAAATTTGTTCCACTCTTCATGATCGAAGTATGTCTCTGGAATGTACTTTGTCATTGAAGAACTTAATGAGGTACCTTTTCTTATTTCGAACATATCTTGTATAATCCATAGTTTCAGTAGTTCGAAGTATTCGGTGAACTGGTTGATTTTCATTTCTTTTCTAGAAATGAAGGTCTTTACGATTCCTCCATTCTCATTGATCCAATCGCCCAAAAACATGCCGTCATAACAATATCCTCTTACGTTATCTCCTTTTTGGTTATTGAAGAAACAGCAGTTGCTATTCATTATAAAGAAAAGCTTCATCATATCCTTTCCGGCTGCTATGGCCTGGTCCTTATGTATTTTCAGGCACCTTTCCCCATATCTTTCAAAGAAATGCGAAGGAAAAAGGAGCACCTGGCCATCTATCACAGTGCCAGCCCAAGGTTGTCCCTGGTAGGTAAAACACAGAGTAAACGAAGGCCTGACAATATTTACCTCCTTTTTGCTGTCAGCAAAGAAAGAGAGATACCACTCGTTGTATCTCCGGGTCTTGATTGTCGTGTCCCATAACCAGGGGTATCGGGTCCTTTTCTGAATTATTTTTTTGAACTTCGGCAAGAATTTGGTCCATCTACCCCTCACTTCTTTGAAGTCAGTTTTGATTTCAAGAATCAATTCTTCCAGTGTCATGGTATCAAGTATCATAAGGCTATCATTATTATGAGTTTATATGCAACTCACCAAAGGTAGAAAAACTAGCTGATACTTTTGCTATCCTTCAAGTGCTATTTTCATTTTACAAAATTTCCCGGGCAATCCATGCACAGGCTTCTGCATCGGCCAATGCATGATGATGGTTATCCAGTTGATAGCCGCAAACTGCTGCCACGGTGTGCAGCTGGTGATTCTCCAGTCCCTTCATGGTTCGGCGAGCCATGCTCAAGGTATCATAGAATTTATAGTCAGGATAATCCATCTGGTACACGCGGAAAACCGCTTTCAGACAGCTTTCATCAAACGGACTGTTGTGGGCCACCAATGGCAGACCTTCTACCAAAGGCGCTATCTGTTTCCACACCTCCGGAAATACCGGAGCATCATCTGTATCTCGGCTGGTCAGTCCATGTACCTTCGTACACCAGTAGTTGTAATAGTTAGGTTCGGGATTGATGAGGGAGTAGAAGGAGTCCACTATCTCGTTGTTTCTTACAATGACCACACCCACCGAACAGACGGAAGACCGTTCGCTGTTGGCGGTTTCAAAGTCGATTGCTGCAAAATCTTTCATGGGTTGTTCTTTGGTTGGTTGAATGTATAGATTTCTGTTCGTATCAGTAAGCCATACCTTTCTGCTGCATTTCTTCCCGAATAAGTTCTGCTTCGGTATGGGTCAGCTGGGGAAGCTGTACCTGTTCCGGACTCTCTTGGTGGTAAGCCTTCACTTCGTTGATGAGCATTTGCCAGTCGTAAAGGAACTCCTGACTACAGCCGTGTTTCTGATAAATCTTTTTGGCGGCTTCCAGTATCTCTCCGGCACAGCTGTCATTCCCCTGGAATACAACTGCCGGAATCTCGTTGTGGAAGCAATCTCTCAATAAGCGTATCTGATCTTTCATTTGTGTAAGGTAATAAAATCTGTTTTATATCGTGCCTTTCTGAACATTTATTTTCAGGGCCTGCAAAGATAGTGAGTTTTCGGATAGATTAAAAGTTAAACATTCATCTTTAACAGCTGGCGGATTCTTTCCTTAGTCAGGCATTTCCACTCCCGATGAATTTTCCGATACAAAGAAACGAAGGGTCGGTACGGCAGCAAATGGCGCTTTGCTTGGCTGCAAGGAAAGCAGCCGGCAGCCTTCCACAATTTGTGCCAAATTGGGTATTCCGTCTGCTTTCCCCTTGCCACATTTGCCTTCTGTCCCTTTCACCCTTCGTAAGAAGAGGCATCGTAAAAATCACCCGGGAGTGAGAAGCCGAAAGGCTTCAAACCAAAGGGAAAAAAATAGTTCAGCTATGGCATACAAACTTAAAGACCGAAAAGAAAAGATGCTCTATAAGGGCAGTGTTTACGAACTCACCCTGCAGTGGGACAGAGAGAGTCTCCGCAAGTGCTTTTGCGGTATGCCTCCTTTCTATGCTCACATCCGGAAGGACGGCGCCAACTTTGCACATATCGACTGCTATTCCACCGGGGACGATTTCAGTGTGGAACCCATGCATCCGCTTTTTGAAGAGCCGGAATGGATAGTTCACTTCCTAAAGTCGGACATCAATTCCATTCCACTAAAGAAACTGCTGGAACTGCTTCCCATCTGATTCACGAAGCAACCTCTGATTATTTACGCTTAAACATTAGGAACATATGAAAGGAACTGACCATTTCAAGGAACTCATCAAGAACTATCTTGATAACCGAGCCAAGGAAGATGAACTCTTCCGTGCCAAGTATGAAACCACCACACGCACCATTGACGATGTGGTCAACTATATCTTCCATGCCGTACAGCAATCCGGCTGCTGCGGTTTCAGCGACATGGAGGTTTATGCCATGGCTGTTCATGCGATAGATGAACCCAATTTGGAAATCGGCAAGCCGATGGACTGCAATGTTGTAGTGAATCATCACATTGAACTGACTGAGGCTGAGAAGGCAGAGCAGCGAGCCATTGCCCTCAAACGATACCAGGAGGAGGAAATGCGGAAATTGCAGCAGCGCAACAGCCGACCCAAGGCAGCCAAACCGCAACCCAAATCCATTCAAGAACTCTCACTCTTTCAAGGCATGGAACTATGAAAGCAAGAACGAAAATAGAAAAACAGGTGGCAGCTTCCAATGAGAAGCTGACCGTCCTAAGCCCCAAAGTGCTCACATGGGCAGTGCGGAAAGTGGCAGGACATGTCTGCTTCCGTACTTCCGCACACAAGTGTACCTGTGGCGATTGTGGCAGGCACTTCGACTATGAGGGAAAAGGAAAGTCGGTATGCTGCCCTCATTGCGGTACTCGCTTACAGATAAAGGACACCCTCAAACGCACCCTCAAGGAAGCATACTACTTCTCTTCCCTTGAAGTGGTGGAAGGCTTGCAGGTGCAGCGGGTCTCCCGTTTGGAAACGACCTTCCGGAAAGGAATGCCTATGGAGGTAGACTACTGGGAGGCATGCCGTCTGTGGCTCAATGCCGAAGGCAAAGTGGCTGTCACGGCAAGAGCAAGGACATTGGGCTATTATGTGGACTGCTTTGATTGGGCATCTGAAATCACCTTGAAGCGACCGACCGAAGTCCACTGGCTCATTGCAGACACCTATGTTTATCCGCACTATCGGTTGCTGCCCGAATTGAAACGCAACGGCATGAAAGGCAAGCTGCCCGACTGCCACCCGATGAAACTGATGAAAGCCGTGCTGACGGACAGCCGGATGGAAACCATCCTCAAGTCAAAGGATTTACATGCCGTGTCTTATTTTGTAAACCGACCTTTGGAACTTGACCGATGCTGGCAGTCGTATAAGGTAGCCACCCGGCATCACTACTGCCCTTCGGACATGGGATTGTGGGCAGACACCATCCGTTTGCTGGAGCAGTGTGGCAAGGACATCTGCAACCCCAGGTATATCTGTCCGCAGAACCTCAGAGCCGAGCATGACTATTGGATGAACCGGCACAACCAAATGGAGCAGAAACGTAAAAGCCAAGAGCAGATGCAGCGAGCCAAACGAAAGGAAGCCGAGTTCTACAAGGAGAAGTCACGCTACTTCGGCATTACCATCACCGACAAAGACCTGGTGATTTCGGTACTCGATAGTCTGGAAGCCTTCCAAGCCGAGGGAAATGCCCTGCATCATTGTGTCTTCCAATGCGAATACTATGCCAAGGCGGACAGCTTGATACTATCGGCTCATGACAAGGAGGGGAATCCCATCGAAACGATTGAGTTTTCTTTGACCGAGGGGAAAGTGATACAGAGCCGAGGGCTGTGCAATGCGAATACTCCGCATCATGACCGGATTGTCCGGTTGGTCAATGCGCATGCTCATCAGATACTCGCAGCCAAACAGACAGCGTAAATTCCTTATATATGTTCCGCTCCGACTTCCGCCGTGAGGCGTGGGTCGGAGTTTAAAACATACAATGTGAAATGTATTGACAAATTGTTTCATACCGAGGAACGATGCATATTCCGACCGAAACCTTATGGATGAAAGGGGGATTGTTCAGCAGAGCAAAATCCATCTTGATGTTTGTCTAATGATTGTTTGATGTTTGTTTAATGGTTGATATACAACGGAATAAAATCATTTATGAAGCCGAAATAATCGGTAAACTTTCTGTCTAATCAGCAAGTAATAAAGTATTTTTGTAAGAAAAGAAACAAATGGAATCGTAAACTTTTAATCTTGATGATAATGAAAAGAAATAACTTGACAATCGCCATCGGCAATCAGAAAGGTGGAGTCGGGAAGACCACCTCGACAGCCTGTATCGGTGCAGCACTCGCCCTGCAAGGAAGACGAGTATTGTTGATAGACCTGGATGCACAGCAGAACCTCACGTTTACGCTGACGCAGAACGAAGACCCGGAAACAAGCATTTATGATACGCTGGTCAAAGACCAACCATTGCCCATCATTTCCATCCGTGAAAAACTGGACCTCGTTCCGGCATCACTGGATTTGGCAAGAGCTGAAATAGACATGGCTACCATGATGGCAAGGGAAGGCATTCTTAAATCCTGTCTTGATGAACAGAAGGAGAAGTATGACTACATCCTGATGGACTGCTCGCCCTCACTCGGTATCGTGACCACCAATGCGCTGGTGGCAGCGGATAAACTCTATATACCGCTCACCGCTGAAGCCTTGCCCTTGAAAGGTTTGACCATGCTGGATGATATAGTCCGTGAAGTGAAGCGCCGAGTGAATCCGACGCTGGAACTGGGTGGAGTGTTCTTCACCCGATTCAATAACCGGAAGTTGAACAAGGAAGTGATTTCGATGGTGGAAAAGCGATACGGACAGAAGGTATTCCAAACGAGAATCCGGGAAAATATCGCCATAGCCGAGATGCCGCTATCCGGACAGACCATCTTTGAGTATGATCCGAAAAGCAATGGCGCAGCAGACTACAAGACACTGACCGATGAAATAATCAGTCGGGAAGAAAATAGGTAAACTATGTTACTCTATGACTAATCACAAAAGTTATTGGCAATATAGTAAGTAAATCAGCAAGTAAACAAGTAATAAAGTAAGCAATATGAGTAAGAAGAATTTATCTTTATGGATGGACGGCTTCATGGGTGAAGCCAATCCAACCGACCAGGCAAAAGAATTACCTCAGGAACAGCAGGTTGAACAGACTCAGGAACAGGCTGTAGCCAAAGAAGTTCAGGAGCAACAGCGTGCTGTAACCGAGGAACCATCCGTTCAGCGTGAAGTTCCGGCAACGGCTTCCACAGAGAAAATGAAGTCCAAACTGGAAGCCAAACGCAGGGAAAATGTAGGTCGCCCCACGAAAGGCGAAACAGCCAAAAGTGCTAAGAAGCCCCAGGAAATCCGAGCCACCTTCATCGTGGATCCGGATTTACTCCGTAAGGTGAAGTACATTTCCCTCGTGGAAGGCATTCTCTTGAAGGATGTTATCTCCGAAGCGTTGAACAACTATGTGGATGTCTGGGAGGAGAAGAACAAGAAAATCCGGTTGCCAAAGGCGAAGTGAGAACAGGAAAAAACGGAGCAAGCTGTTACAGTCTGCTCCGTTTGTTTGTTCGCTTTGTTAGTTTTCAAATCTGCTGAATGCTGGCTATCACACTTTACTCGCTATCGAATAAATGTATGAAGTGTTCCTTTAAATCCGAAGATAATCTTCCTTCAGGTTCGCCAGCTGGGATTTGCTGGAAGTCCAGGAACTCCAGGTCTTTGTTTTTGCAGCTCAATGGCCCCTGAATATTGGTCAGGACAAAAATCGTAGTGTCATCATCCAGTATCAAGTCATCCGGTTCAAAATCCAGGAATTTAGCGGCTTCATATTCTCCCCGTGCCATCACTTTCATACGATACAGCCTGGTCTTTCTTCCTGTGGGACAAAGGAAGATTACCTCGTCATCCTTTTGAGGAAGGTCCCTTAGCGATATGGGGAATCCACCCCATTGAAACTCTACAAATCCGAGATTTCCAAGCTCGTTCGAAATGTCCTTAAAGTCATCTTTGTTTACTTTCACAGCAAAGGTATTGCAGGATAGGGCTTCCACATCTTCCAGTTCATCGTCACTTAGTACATAGATAGTCATGCGGAGACACCTTTTCATAGAGACATCCATTTTCTTGGTAGTCAGTTCTGCAATGAAAGTATTGTGCAAGCCCTGGTCCATCAATTGAGCAATCAGTTCGTTATCGCTTTTGGGGACATAACCGATGATGTATTCGAAATCGAAATTCTCAGGGTCACCTTCATAGTCTCCGGCAAAGGCTACGGCAACTGCATTGGAATCATGCTTGTTGTTGTAATCACGAATCAGTACCAATTGTTCACCTTCATCTACCTCTCCCCACCATTCTTCCGGATCATGTTTGCTCCATCCACTAATGGCACATTTCTTGAAGAAAAACCGTTTTCTTCTTTTAAAGGCTGTGTCTTTCAGAACTTTTCTTCCCGGATTTTCTAGTTGTTTCCAGATATTTTCATACCAGTCAATGTGGTCAATACCTTTTCTTTTCAATTGCTCCTCCAAGGTATTCCAGTCATTATCTGCTTCGATTGTTACTTCCGAACAATTGACATCACAGGTACATTCAGTTGGCCGGTAGCTTAACTTGTATTGCTTGGCAATCTCTTTTTTGATTGCTTTTATCACATTGCTTTTATCTATCTTGTTCATGGTGAATGGTTGTATTGAATTTATCGAATCAGCTCGTTGAGCTTGTCCTCTCTGACAATTTTAGGCTGCGCCTTACCTGCCAGAATCAGAACTTTCTTGCCGTTTCGGTAGATATGGAGTTGGCGGCTGCGTACCACTGCAGTGATTTCTTCATCCTCCTGTATGGCTTTCCATACCGGAAAATAGGTACCTTCCGGCTCAAACAATTTCTTTTGAAGGTGAGAACATAGGTTTGTAGTATCAAGAGTCATCATAGCTGTCATTCTATTTCGTTTCAATAATAGGTTGTTTCTTTCCGTAGCTTTCGCTGGGTTCGGCGGCTGCTTCCAGCACAGGCTCGTGCATCGGATAAACCTTTCCTTGCTTTTTCGCTGTCGGTTTTGCCAATTCCGGATTCAGCCGTTCTTTCAGCTTCGTATTCCGCTTCAGTACCGACATGTTGCGGATGGCAAAGGAGAGCGCCTTTTTGGTACCGATGAGCACGCAAATTTTCTTGGCACGGGTGATGCCCGTATAAATCAGGTTGCGTTGCAGCATCACATAGTGGGTCATGAGCACCGGCATCACCACGATGGGATATTCCGATCCTTGCGACTTGTGGATGGTCGTAGCGTAGGCCAGTGTCAACTCATCCAGTTCCGAGGCTTCGTATTCCACCAGGCGCTCCTCAAAGTTCACCAGCAGCGTGCGTTCTTCCATGTCCACCGATTCCACATAGCCGAGGTCCCCGTTGAACACATCCTTGTCGTAGTTGTTGCGCAGCTGCATCACCCGGTCGCCCTGGCGGAACGAATAGCCGCCCCGGTTCAAGGCAATCTGGGTAGGGTTCAGCGCATTTTGCAGCGCCATGTTCAGGTTGGCAGCACCCACCACACCCCGTTGCATGGGAGTCAGCACCTGGATGTTACTCACTTTCTGACTGTAGGCTTTCGGCAGGCGGTTCTTCACCAGATTTACAATGTCCTCCGCCACCTTCTCCGGCTCCTCTTGCTGGATGAAGAAGAAATCCGTCTGCTTGCCGTTGCTCGTATCGGGAAAATGTCCCTGATTGATGGCATGGGCACTCATTACGATGCGGCTGGTTTGTGCCTGACGAAAAATGCGGGTCAGCCGGATGACCGGAATCTTTTCACTCTCAATAATATCGCGCAACACATTGCCGGCACCGACACTCGGCAACTGGTCGATGTCGCCCACGAAGACCACGCGCATGGAAGAGGGGATGGCCTTCATGAGGTTGTTCATCAGGATGACGTCAATCATCGAACATTCGTCCACGATGAGTGCGTCCCCCTCCAAGGGGTTCTCATCGTTCCGCTTGTAGCCGTCCTTCGGATTGAACTCCAGCAGCCGGTGAATGGTCTTGGCCTCCATCCCGGTGGCTTCACACATGCGTTTGGCTGCCCGCCCCGTAGGAGCTGCCAGCAGGATGCGTAGTCCCATGTGCTTCAAGGCAGCAATGATACCCTGCGTGGTAGTGGTCTTACCCGTACCCGGTCCGCCCGTCAGTACCATCACCTTCGAGCGGATGGCTTCCTCAATGGCTTGCAGCTGCACCTCGTCATACTCAACGCCTGTTTCCTTCGACAAAGCCTGCACGTCTATTTTTTTGGCAAAGATGTCCTGTTCTGATTCACGGAGCAATGCCAGCAAACGGTTCGTGGTGCCCACTTCGGCAAAGTAGAACGGTGGCAGATAGATGGCTTCATCCTCCAGTTTCAAGTCTTCTGTCTGCACCATATTGCATAAAGCCTCCCGGAGGGGTGCTTCGTCCGCTTCCAGCAATTCCAGCGCTGCCTTCACCAACTGTTCCTCCTCGGCATACACATGCCCTTCATTGGCCAACTGATTTAGGGTATAGATGATACCACTCTTACAGCGTCGGAGGTCATTCTTTTCGTAGCCCATCTTGGCAGCAATGCTATCTGCTGTCTTGAAGCCAATGCCCCAAATGTCGTCAGCTAGTCGGTAAGGATTCTCCTTCACCTTGTCGATGCTTTCCTTGCCGTACTGACGGTAAATTTTGGCCGCATAGGCCGTACTCACCCCATGCCCCTGCAGGAAAAGCATCACATTCTTGATGTCCTTCTGCTTCTCCCAGCTCTCGCGGATCTTTTCTACGCGCTTCTTGCCGATGCCCGGCACCTCGTACAGCCGTTCGATGTCCGTTTCGATTACATCGATGGTCTCCAGCCCGAACTGCCGGACGATGAGCTGGGCAAACTTCGGACCGATGCCCTTCACCAGTCCGCTGCCCAGGTACTTCTCGATGCCGTAGACCGTGGCTGGCATCACCTCTTCCCACGACTGGCACACAAACTGGCTGCCGTAGCGTTTGTCCACTTTCCAGTCGCCCTCACACAACAGCACACTGCCGGCGGGCACCTCCAGCAGGTTGCCCACCAGCGTCACCAGGTCGTCATAGCCTTTGACCTTGACCCTCATCACCGAATACCCGTTCTCGGGATTCTGGTAAGTGATTCTTTCTACTACGCAGCGAAGTTTGAGCATAATATTTTGTTAAAACAAATTTGAACTTAACAGACTAGCAAGGAATATGGTGCTTGTTGCAATATTCGATAACCTCCTCTTGACTGTCGAATCCTTTGTCACAGAACTTTTGCAGTCCTCCCTTTACATCTTCAATGAACTCTTTTTGTGCATTGAGGACTCTGGTTGCTTTGTCAATAAAACTTTTATAGTCTGCATTTATGCGGCAGAGTTTATCTATGGTATAATAGTCCAACTCATTTCTACGAGCAGGAAACAGTTCTTTGGTAGCATCCGCATAGGGTGTAAGTTGGATGATACCAATGCCGAAGGCTCGGTTCAGTCTGGCTATTTCTTCCATCAAATCTTCGTTGATTTCAAATGCAACTAAGTACCCATAATTGGCCCAACTGCTGTTGGAAAGGGCTTGAAAAAAGTATTCCTTCAGTTGGTGGTCGTTTTCAATCGTACGCTTTAGCTCATACGAATGTAAGGCGATGTACTCTTTGGTTTCTGCCGCTTTCAGCAAGGAACGGGTTGCTGTCTCTTGAAACTCATGAAATTCTACACCCACCATATCAGGATGCACCCACTTTTGAGCTTGATCTGTGCTTTTGGAACTATTCTCATGGAAAATGGTTTTCGAATAGATACTCTTGCTGAGAAGGTAGTTAGACAAGAGTCGGTGCAAACTGCGTTCTTTATACATTTCTTTTTTTGCCTGAACAACCGGTGCAATAAATGGTTTTTCGTTGCTTATCAATTGTTCCAACTCTTCAGCATATTTCGTAATATTACAGCAAGTACCGATTGAGCCTGTTGAGTTTTGCAGACTTTTGGACATGCTTTGCCTGGGAATGGTAATATTCTGCCATTGCACTTGTCTACGATGTGGAAGAGCTTGATTGGGAGCATAGTGGTAGTTCCCAGTAATCTCTGCCACACAATAACCACCCTCACCATTGGGAGCAAGGACTATGTCACCTGTTTTTAGTCCATAGCATACTGTCCAAAGAAATCCGATAGAGGTTCTAGCTGTACCCATAGATTTCTCAGGATTGCATTCTAAATAGTTGGCAATCATATGCTGCCGCCAGCCATTTTCATCATGATGAGGATAGGAGGTTAAATCCACCTCTTTTATAAAGTTGACTCCGATGTAGTTGTGTTCAAGGCAGTCTTGAATGTACTTTCCACCTTCGCCCAGCATGATACGATTATATTGTCTCATTTTATGGTAGTCAATAATTAAACGGTATATTTACTCCTCATTATCTGCCCAAAGTTCGCATTGACGCATTACGACTTCAATAGCATTCTGCGCTTCCTCTGGTGGATAATGGTACTTCTTCAGAAGACGTTTTATCATCGTTCGCATTTTAGCGCGCGCTGTTTCCTTTTGTCTCCAATCCAAAGTACGGTTTTTTCTGAGTGCGTCTGTAATTTCTCTTGCCATGGCAACCAATTGATCGTTCTCATAGAAATCCTTGACGGCGCGAGGGCGTGTCAATGCGTCGTAGAATGCTTGCTCCTCATCAGATAAGCCAAGAGCATTACCTTCTTCTGCGTGTTGCTTCATTAACTTGGCCATTTCCAAGAGTTCCTTTATCACTTCTTCATTTGAAATCATGCCACGGAGATACTCTGCCAAACGCTTATCTAACATTTCACTGAATAGTTCAGCTTGTGTAAGATTCTTTTTTTGATGTTTTTTGATATGTTGAGCAAGTAACTTTTTCAACATTTCAACAGCGAGATTCTTCTCCTTCATGTTCGCTACATCATTCAAGAACTGCTCATCAAAGAGAGAAAACTCTTCCCCTTTAGTATTGATGATTTCTACGACACCATCTGATTGAATCGCAACTTTAAGCAATTCTGAGATGCGTTCATCTATTATCTTACGTGTGATAGGAGCCTTACTGGTTAAGCGAATAAATAAAGTACGTACAGCTTCAAAATATGCTTCTTCAAATTTTTCTTCCGGTGTCAGAATACTGCGGCAAATTGTTGCTGCTTGCATCATACGTTTGCTATATTCAGAGAATACCTCAGTTACAGGAGTCAGTACGGGGTCACAGAGCACATGGATGATGTTACCATTCTCATCATACATAGTCCGTTCGCTTGGGCAGCCGGGTACCGTTCTATCGGGAATTAGCAGTGCGTCCAGTCCTTCTCGAATGAGCCTGCTTCTTTGTAGATTCGTACATGTCGCAAATGTAGAGTAATCCACTAAATCGCTAATGCACAAGCGGCACATGCCGATTGCTTCCAGAAATTGTTCATAAGCTGTTTGCTTGATGTCTTGATTCCCGAAATTCTTCTTGTCTCGCCCTGTGTAATCGTGCATGGCTTTCTTTAATGCTCCGGCAATGCCGATATAATCCACCACAAGTCCTCCTGATTTTTCGGGGAAAACCCGGTTTACTCGGGCAATGGCTTGCATCAAATTATGCCCTTTCATGGGCTTGTACACATACATCGTAGCCAAGGAAGGCACATCAAATCCGGTCAACCACATATCCACTACGATTGCAATTTTCATCTTGGAGCTGTTGTCCTTAAAGTCGCGGGCAAGCTGCTCCTTGTGTGCTGCACTTCCAATAATATCAGCCCATTCTACGGGATCTTGATTGCCGCTTGTTATTACAACCCCTATGATTTCTTTCCATTCAGGACGCAGCTCGCATAATTTACGATAGATATCAATACCCGTTGCACGGTCTATGGCTACAATCATCGCTTTACCGGTAAGATGATTTTTTCTACATTCTTCATAATGCTGTATCAAGTCACGGCATAATGTATCTATGGTTTCCGGTGCTCTAAGCAGTGCATGCAAGCGAGCATTTTCTTGTTTGCTTCTTTTTAAGTCTTCGTCACTGGCTCCTTCTTCGGCTAATTTATCATATTCTTGATCAAGCAGTCTCATTGTTTCTGCATCCAGGTCAAGTTTTATGAGTCGGCTTTCGTAGTACACCGGAACCGTTGCACCGTCTTCTACAGCTTGCGTCATGTCATAGATGTCAATGTAATTGCCAAACACTTCACGAGTGTCGTGATCGTCGGCTTCAATAGGCGTACCTGTAAAGCCTATAAACGAAGCTCCCGGCAGAAGTTTACGAACGATGGCAGCAAAACCCAGTTTCAATTCTCCGGTTTCAGTATCTACCTTGGTTTGGGTGTTACTCTGACTACGGTGTGCTTCATCACTTAAAACTATAATATCTTTGCGTGTAGTAAGCGGAGTCTTTCTGTCCTTGAACTTTTGCAAGTTGGCAAAGATGATTCCACGGCTTTGGCGGGTTTCCAGTAATTCATACAGGTGTTCTCCATCTTTTGCCATTACAGGCTGTTGACGCAAATAATCGCTGCATGCGCTGAACGTTCCATAAAGTTGTTCGTTCAAATCCAAACGGTCTGTTAGTACTAAAATGGTTGAACTTAATAAATTGTGAAGCAATTGATGGGCATAAAAAACCATACTCAGACTCTTTCCTGAACCTTGTGTATGCCAAAACACACCAATTTTACCATCTTGACGTTTAATGGCTTCTTTGGTGCATTCCATTGCTTTCTTTACAGCAAAATATTGGTGGTAACCGGCAAGGATTCGTGCTTTCTTGTCGGTACCCATTGCCATCGTGAAGTGGGTGATAATATCCACTAACCGTTCTTTCTTAAACATCCCGTTGAAGAGCGTTTCAAAATCAGCAACGGATGTGCTTTCGTAGCTGCCATCAGTAGTTTTCCACTCCATGAAACGGTCAAGAGGTGCAGTGATACTTCCTACTCTGGTATCTGCCATGTCACTAATGACGCATAGCTGACAAGCTGTAAATAGTTGAGGAACACGTCGCATATAATTTTGGAGCTGAAGCCAAGCTTCTTCACTGTTCGTTACTTCTCTGGTTGGCGATTTGAGTTCTACAACTGCAATAGGAAAACCATTGATGAACACAACAATGTCAGCGCGCTTGGTGTTAGTTCCGTTTACAATTGTCCACTGATTCACTACGGTAAAGACATTATTGTCTATATTATCTTGATCTATCAGCTTCAAGTGGTCGCAGCGTATTTGACCATCACTGGCGCGATAGCTTACGTCTAAACCTTGTTGTAACCATTCTGTCATTTTTATATTAGCTGACAGAAGCGGCTCATTTTGAATAGCATGCAATTGACGCATGGCTTCTTCTATTGCCAGTTGTTTCGTGGCTCCGTTAATAACAAGCAGCTGCTTTCTAGTAATGCAGGATATTGATGCATCCTCTAGGTCACGAGCTGTTTCTTGTTCTAGCTCTGGTCCATAACGGTAGTCGTAGCCCATTTCCTTGAACAAATCAAGAATGGTTTGTTCATACGAATCTTCAGTATAGTGATATGTGTTCATAATCAAAGTATTATATATAGTTATATGTTGTCGGTTTCATGATTTCCTATGCTGCCGTAGCTTTTAAATTATCATTTATGCAGCGGTTGAGCTCGATTTTAGAATCAAGAGATGAAAGAACAGATACAATATCACTCATTGTATTTTCATTAGGAACAGGTATGTCTAAATTCCTTAATGCTCCCAATGAAATATATGGTTGTGATGAACCACTTCGTAATTTAGAAAGCTGCTGCTTTCCATGCGGTGAGGTTAAATAATAATATAACCATTTACATTTAAGTTCATTGCCTACTTTAAGAAGTCCTACATTTTTAATAGCATAATCTGTTTGTTTGGAAGACTCAATACAACAAAAACCACAATAAGCACCAATCATGCTTATAATAATATCCCATTGATCAACTTTACTCCGAGTAATAATCTTATTATAATCATCTTCTGATATTTTATAAGCACTTTCAAAATCAATGCGATTATCCTTAATATGTTTTGATGTAATAAGATATTTTCCAAACTCTGTTTGCTTGGGGCTATCATGCGTACCATCTGTCACATTATAGCAATAATCATATGCTTTTATAATATTCCACTCTTCCATAAATGAGAATTTAGCAGTTTAAATCGTTAATTTTTAGTTCACCAAACATTAGCTTTGGGAGAAGCGTATCTCTTTGTTTTGCTAGATTTATGATCTCAAATGAGTTTTGCCTAATTTTAGACAGTGTCCTATCAGCTATAGCTATGAATATACTAAGTTTGTTTCTATCTAAAATAGGTAATTGATAGTTGCCAATAGTATCTCCTGAAACCCTTTGTCTACCACTGCTGCCATTCATGTGTTTTACCGCATAATCTACGAACTCTTTGTTTCTAACAAGAAAATAGAGAAACGATGAGGAAATTGTTTTCTTTGGTGCTAACACAATGTATTCTGTGGAGCCAAATCCAATCTCATTTTCCTTCAGAAAATTTACATATGCAGCTTTACCGTTTTCAAGGCAAGGCGTAATTCTAGCCATTATCGTATCTCCATTTCTAAACTTCATACCTCCATTATATTCCTTGTAATCAATCCTTGAAGGGAAAGATCCAGAGGTTGGCATATTAGACATTTCTACGAATGGTGCATATTCTCCTTTTGACAATTTCCTAGGAGGATTTATTTCTGATAACTCGCTCAAAAATTGCGTCGTTGACCAATCAGAAGCATTAATTAAGTTGTCAAATAAAAGTTGTGCCTGCTGCTCTAAATTATCATTTATGCAGCGGTTGAGCTCGATTTTAGAATCAAGAGATGAAAGAACAGATACAATATCACTCATTGTATTTTCATTAGGAACAGGTATGTCTAAATTCCTTAATGCTCCCAATGAAATATATGGTTGTGATGAACCACTTCGTAATTTAGAAAGCTGCTGCTTTCCATGCGGTGAGGTTAAATAATAATATAACCATTTACATTTAAGTTCATTGCCTACTTTAAGAAGTCCTACATTTTTAATAGCATAATCTGTTTGTTTGGAAGACTCAATACAACAAAAACCACAATAAGCACCAATCATGCTTATAATAATATCCCATTGATCAACTTTACTCCGAGTAATAATCTTATTATAATCATCTTCTGATATTTTATAAGCACTTTCAAAATCAATGCGATTATCCTTAATATGTTTTGATGTAATAAGATATTTTCCAAACTCTGTTTGCTTGGGGCTATCATGCGTACCATCTGTCACATTATAGCAATAATCATATGCTTTTATAATATTCCACTCTTCCATAAATGAGAATTTAGCAGTTTAAATCGTTAATTTTTAGTTCACCGGACATTAAACGAGGTAATAAAGTATCTCTAGCCTTTGATAAGTTTACAATTTCTCTTTCTACATTTGCTTGAGCACTAAAAAAAGGAAAGGCATTTCTTTCAAAGGAATCAAAAACTGTATCAGGAGGAATAATAACACATAAGGACTTCATAAGAGAACCCGAAGCTTCTTTAAATGTTGATCCTGTGGCCTGCGCTTCAATAGCTTTCGTATTTGCCTTCAAATACAAGTACAAGAAACTAGTTCCTGCTTTTACTGGAACAACAGACTTGAAACCTTGATTTGTCGTTAGCTCATTCTCGGCAATTGAGATATATCCTATAGGTGCGCGAGAACTAAATAGCACACTTCCTAGAGGAATTTTTTTTGCACTACTATTCTTGTAACCTTCTTCTGTGATATCTATTTCTCCTTTTGATATGAACTTAGTCTTTTTGATAGACAAATCTTTAGGCGTAATCCAAGGAATACATTGCTTATCAAAGTATAATGCATTAGCTTTGGATGGTGTCCCGCCTCCTACAACGTCTGCTATATCTTCTAGTTTGCCAACTTTCCACCCCTCAGGTATCATTCCTATCTCAGATTCCACGAATTTACCGTCCTTAAACGGCTCAAAATCAACGAACCAAGATTTGAACAAAGCCTGTGCCTGCTGCTCTAAATTATCATTTATGCGGCGGTTAAGCTCAATTTTGGAATCGAGCGAAGACAGAATTGAAGCAATTGATTTTTGCAATGCTAATGATGGAAGAGGTATGTTTATATTTTCGATATTTTTTATAGGTAACTTGGATTGAACTGCACCTACTATTCCTCGTTTTATTTCGTTTTGTCCAAGGTTTGATGATAAAAAATAATACAAGTAATCCCTGTCAATACCTTTTAGATTGACAAGTTTTACGCAATTCTCAGTTTGGTTAGCACCATGTAATGAATCACCAACAATGCCCACTAATCCTATTGTTCCAACAATTGAAATAAGAATATCGCCTGAGCTTACAATGTAGCGAGCGATTGTTTTTTGCGTTTCATCATCAACGTACTCATACGCAGAATTTAACTCCAATATTTTAGATGCACCTAAATCTCTGATCCTTATATAAGGATGATTATTTGGCGTGGATATTAGACTAATTCCTTTCGGTAATCTTTTACCTCCTTTTACATCCACAATATTTCCTAACTTTTCTATTTTGACACTCTCTTCCATAAATGAGAATTTAGCAGTTTAAATCATTCGTTTTTACTTCCCAAAAACCGTTTCTTTTGCCATTTTTGCGCTCTATGATGCCTCTTTCGGTCAGATTTACGGTAATGGTCTTAACTGTTCTCTCAGATTTGCCTATATGCGCAGCGATTTCTTTTTGCGTGGCTTTAGGCTGTTCTCGCAAGAAGTTCAACACGGCCATTTCTTCTAAAGTGCAATTCAAAGTGCAAATATTGCACTTTAGAGAGGCCTTCTTTGTTGTATTTGCACTTTGAACGCCTTGCACAGAAGATTCTTGCACAAGCATTACTCGGTTCTTTAGTTCGTTATTTTCGGAAAGAATGAGGTTCCTAAAGAACGCTTCTATATATTCAGTAGTAGCGTAAATGCCTTTGCTCAAATTGTTATAGTTGGCGCGGACCAAAGCGTTGCGGAAATACCATGAATGATTGGCAAACGCCTCGTTACTGATGTCGAATCCAAACGTACGCAGGTATTTGATAGCAAACACTGCCGTAGTACGAGTATTTCCCTCACCGAAAGCATGAATCTGCCATATGCCGGAAATGAACTTTGCGATGTGAATGATAGCATCGTTGATATTCAAATCCTTATAGCTAAAATTTTTCTCCTGCATGAAATCGAAATCTAACGTTTCACGTATGCTGTCAGCACTGGCATAAAGGACGGTTTCTCCTTTCAATACCCATTCTTTTTTGGTGATATTGTAATCTCTGACCTTTCCTGCAAATTTATAGATACCTTGGAAAAGGCGACGATGAATGGTGATATACTCAACGGGCGAAAATGTGAAGGTCTTTTCAGATAAAATTTCAGCAATACGGGCTGAAACTTTATCTGCTTCTTCCGTTCTGTCTTCGATGTTTGCTCTGACTGTTTTGGATTGATAGTAGCTATCAATAAGCTGTTTGGCTTCTTCGATAGTTATATCACCCTCAATGTGCTGACGCGCTGTTTGAATCAAGTACTCAGACGGTTTCAGATCATCCACTGCCTGCAATCCGATAGCGGTCTGCCAAGCATAGCCTTTTTCTTTTTTCTGAGGCTCACCTTGCCTTATATATTCTTCAAAATCATTCATCATCAATGAGAATTTAGCAGTTTAAATCGTTAATTTTTAGTTCACCGGACATTAGTCTTGGCAGCAATGTATCTCTTATTTCTGCAAGATTTAAAATCTCCATGGATGTCATTTTTTGAATATTCAATAGCTTCTCCATTATTTTGTTAAATTCTAGTACAATATATAGCGGTGGGTAAATGGTTTTAATCATGGACAAATCGCTGTATTTAAGAGTTTGTCTCACTCCACCGATAGCACGCAGTGCCACTTCCTCTTTAAATGACGGCAACATTCTAAATAAATCAAAGAAATAATGATAATTCTCTTCGCAGGAGAATACAACATAAACAGGACTAACGCATCCGTCAAAATTGTTTTTATTTCTTCCAATTGAACCAATATTGACACGAGCTGGATTATATGCAAACATATTTGGCTTTACTAAAATGTATTTTGAAATATCCTCGCTATAAACCTGTTTTGTGAAATATTCTTCTGAAAGCAACAACTCTCCAGTTGAAACGGGAGATAGAACCTTAACATCACTTCTTTCTCCCACACGATCTTTCATTTGTATGGTTATATCTCCCAATTGAACCACTTTCCACCCTTCAGGAATCATTCCCATCTCGGAATCCACGAATTTACCATCTTTGAACGGCTCAAAATCCACGAACCAAGACTTGAACAACGCCTGTGCCTGCTGCTCTAAATTATCATTTATGCGCTTATTAAAGAGCACATGCTTATGGGTATTATATCTATTCGTATCTTTCATCAGCCAATGTATTTACGGTGAGACAATTTTACGTTATTCTGATTGACCATTGCATAGTGCATGGTGGTGTCAATCTTAACGTGACCCAGCAATTGCTGAACTTGTTCAACAGGCATACCCTTGTCGATGGCCATGGTTGCCAATGTCCTTCGGAACTTATGAGGATGTACACGAGAAATTTTACAATTTCTTCCTATTTTACGCAATCTACTTTCAATACCTGATATTCCAAGCCTCGCATGTGGCTTAGCAAGTGAAACAAAAAGTGCCTTGTTGCGATCTCGCCTTGAAGCCAAGTATTGTTGTAAATGGATTTTTGTACGAGCATTGAAATAGACCATACGCTCTTTATTGCCTTTTCCAAAAACAATACACTCGCGTTCATTGAAGTTGACATCCTCCCGATTGAGTTTGACCAATTCACCCACACGCATACCAGTAGAGGAAAGCAAATCTATGATTGCAAGGTCTCGAATATTTTTACAGTTGTCACGCAAGGTTTCAAGATTCTCATCAGTGAGAACTTCTTTTACCTGTGTGCCAGTTTTAACTTTATGGATTCTTCTGACCGGGCTCTTTATAATATAGTCTTCCTCTTCAAGCCACGCAAAGAAGGAGGAGAATATACGACGGATATTGTCTATGGTTACTTTGCTTGATTTATGTTTTCGCTGATATACAGCCAGATAAGCCCGTATATCATCTGTTGTGAAATTAACCACTTTCTTAGGCATCTTCTTGAAAAGCTGTTTGATAGTAACTTCATAGTATTTGGCCGTTTTAATAGAGCAACCTTCAACTTGTTTAGCTGCAAGAAACATTTCCAACAGGCGCAAATTGGATGCCGAAGAGTCTTGTTGAGTCTCTTCGTCTCCCGTGATGTTGTATTTGCTCACAGCTTGGAGCAATACACCATTAAGAGTTGCCAACTGTTCAATATCTAAGAATTCCGCCATTGAGTTAGTAATTTCTTGTATGAATCTTTCTTTCATGTATCTTCGATGTTAATGATTTCTTAATTAAAACCGAAGAATTAAGCAAATAATCAGATTTTGTAACCTATCAGTCCAAGTTGCTTACGTATTTCGTCTTCAAGCTTATGAGATTGTTCAAATAGGTCAGACAACTCCGAAGTTAGGCGAGCCATCTTCTCTTCGAAGGGTTCTCCGTCGTCCTCTGTTTCGGCTATGCCTACATATCGTCCAGGAGTAAGCACAAAATCTTGTGCAGCCATATCTTCAATGGTGGCAACTGCTGAGAATCCCGCTTCTGGAACTAGATTACCTTCTCGATACTGCTCAAACGCTTCGGCTATGCGTGCTATGTCATTTGTAGTTCTTTCTGCTTCTTGACATTTTTCGTTTTCTTCCGGATTGGGTGTGCCGGATGATAATCTCCGATGGGTGCGATCAAACATATACCCCAAGTTACGAGCGTCAATGAAGAGAGTTTTACCCGGTTGAGTTTTCTTTTTATTAAAGAACCAAAGACAACATGGGATTTGCACATTATAAAACAACTGACTAGGCATCGCAACAATACCTTCCACCAAATCTGCTTCAATAAGTTTACGTCGTATATCTCCTTCTCCTCCGCTTTGACTGCTAAGTGAGCCGTTGGCAAGTACAAGACCGATACGTCCGTTGTCATTCAGGTGGTAAATCATGTGCTGAATCCATGCGTAATTGGCATTTCCTTCAGGGGGAATACCATATGCCCAACGTGGATCATCTTTTAATTTGTCTCCGCCCCAATCTGAAATGTTGAATGGGGGATTAGCCATTACGAAGTCAAACTTACGGAATGGGTGTTGATCATTATGAAATGAATCTGCCCAGGTTTCACCAAAGTTAGCCTCAATTCCACGAATGGCTAAGTTCATTTTGGCTAATCTCCATGTGTTGCTGTTCATTTCTTGGCCGAAGACAGAAATGTTATTCATATTTCCACTGTGGCGTTCTATGAATTTAGCACTCTGCACAAACATACCACCGCTACCACAAGCCGGATCAAAAATCTTACCTTCATACGGCTGCAGAACTTCGACCAATGTACGGACTACGCACTCCGGAGTATAGAATTCTCCACCTTTTTTCCCTTCTTCACGAGCAAATTCTCCAAGGAAATATTCGTAAACTCTACCCAAGACATCTCTTGCTTGACTGACATCAAATACGGTATTGTCGAAAATATCAACGACTTCTCCTAATCTCCTTTTATCAAGTTCCGGGCGAGCATAGTTTTTGGGTAATATGCCTTTGAGGTGGGTATTATCCTTTTCTATTGCTTCCATGGCCTTATCTATGACTATGCCGATTTCTGCAGTTAAAGCAGAATCAGCAATCAATTTCCATCTGCTTTCTTTGGGAACGAAAAAGATGTTGTCACCGATGTATTCGTCTGCATCCTCTGGGTCTCCGTAAGGGTCAGACGTAAGTTCTTCATATTTAGCCTTGAAGCTGTCATTTATATATTTTAGGAACACAAGTCCCAATACCACACTCTTATATTCTGCAGCATCAAGATTGCCACGAAGTTTTTCTGCTGCACCCCACAATTTCTGTTCGAGGGTTTGTTCTTTTACTGATTTCGCTTTCTTTGCCATAATATTATTCTTGATTATCAACAATTAAATCTTTGATACTAACCGAAAGGATATCGGCTATTTGCTTTAAGGTCTCAAGTGAGGGTTGATTGCGGTTCGTGCAATAACCATTTACGGTACAAAAGCTTTTGCCTAACTTTTCAGCAAGCCAAGTCTGAGATTTATCCTTTTCTACCAATACAGATTTAATACGATTGATCTTCATATTCTTATGATTATAAACATATTTATGTCATTTCTACAAAAGTACGAAAATCCCTTTTCACAGCCATGAGAAATACTCACTATTTATAGGATATTCTTAAATATATGGTGGTTGATACTGAAAAAGGCTTTAATATCAGTACGATGTCTCTACCGACCGTAGGCTGACGCTTGCAGAAGTAGGGCCACCGAATGGTTTTGGCAATTGGCTCACAGATGTTGGTTCCCACTTCCGACTTATCGTATTGTATGCGATGCCGGAAGTGACGACCTTTTGGAAAGATGCACCTATCCAGTTTGCTCCGTGTCGGTGACACCAAGCAAAGCTCGGCTGACAGGCTGTTACTACTGATGGAAGTTCCAGTCCATTGCCACAGAGAGAAGCATCAGGGTTTCACTTCGCTCCACTCAGCTGTTTCTCACAGTGTCAATGAGGTTGGGAAACTGGTCTTCAAACGGTGATTTGCACGATGGTTCTACCGAACGCAGGCTGACGCTTGCGGAAGTAGAGCCATCGAATGTTTTAGACAGTTAGCTCACAGATGTTGGTCACCACTTCCGACTTATCGTATTTTATGCGATGCCGGAAGTGACGACCTTTTGGGAAGGATATGTCATCCGGTTTGCTCCGTGTCGGTGACACCAAGCAAAGCTCGGCTGATAGGTTTTGCGATAAGCGGAGGACTCCAGTCCGTTGCCATAGAGAGAACCTGCAAGGCTCCACTTCGCTTCACTTTGTAGGTTCTCACAACGGCAACGGTTTTTGGGAGGACGTTACTTCATAAGGGGTTGGACGTTGGGTCGCTCAGGCTTGTTCGTACTAACTTATACCCGCTATACATTAGTATATGAAGGCTTGAACGAAGTAACGTGTTGGACGGCTCGTACTAAGGTACTTTTCCTTTGGAGTTAGGCAGAATGAAATACTTGGTAAATCCTTGGAGCTTCCCGGTCTTTTTACGTTTTGTCGTGCAAAGATACTGCGGACGGGAGAAACATCAAGTGCCGCTTACGCTTTCGGACGGAGTACTTTCCGGCAGCCTTCCACAATTTGTGCCAAATTGGGTATTCCGTAAAGTCCTCTATCCTCACACTTGCCTTATTCTCCCCGGTGTCCGCAGTGAGGGGCTGCACGAAAAACGGTTTTCCCGACCAAGAAGCTCTAAAGGGCTTCACAAGAGGGAAAAGAATCGGATTCGCAACCATCTAAATTGTTTTGACTATGGATTATCCCGAATTATCCGGAGCTACCATCTCCGAACGTGACAAGGCTTTTGCCCAAGAGTTCTCCAACTTCGTAAATGGCAGTATGTGCTCACCTGACCAGACTGGCAGGGAACTGACCAGGGCGCACCGCTACCTGCAACAGCAGATGTTCAAGGTGTTCCTCGGCTTCATGAAGCAGCTGGCATACAATTATCAGCTGGGAAGATACGATGACCGCAATGAGTGGGCATCACGGCTTTCTGCAGAAGCCTACCAACGGCTCATTGAGTGTGACTTGATTTTTGACCCCGAATTTATGAATTCTAAATAATACAGCTATGTGCAGACTTATGACAACACAGTTGGAGGAAGCCTTGAAAGGCTTTCCTCTCTATTCTCAGGACGGCAAGGGAAAGGAAGCGATTTGCCGTGCCATCTTCGCGCTCGGTGGTGTGCGGTGGTTCATTCTTGAAGGTGAAAAGGAAGGCAACGATACCATCCTGTTCGGTATCGTCATCGGACTGATGGAGGATGAATACGGCTACATTTCATTGAATGAACTTTCGGACATCGAATTGGATTTGACCAGACAAGGCTTCGGCAAACTGCAAGTACGGCAGCAGGAGAACTTCCAGCCGGTGCCGCTGAAGAAGTTGCGTGACAGCCGTTTGCAGGAGTTCCTTGCAAGAATGGGTGAATGAGTGTTAGAACGGAGTGATAACAAAATGACCTGCCTTATCCGTCACGGACTGGGCAGGTCTCAAATAGTAGGTTTAGTCTGAGATATGAGGAATGGAAATATAATCAGTATCGCAGCCCAACTCGGTTGGACTGTTTCCGCTCAGTACAAGGAAGGCAAGCTCTTCTTTGACTTCCATCGGAATACCTTGAGCGGTGTGCCATTTACCTTCACGGCAGAAATGAAGGACGGCAAGGTAAGTAACTTGGTGAAGGAGATTGAGTCCTTCGTGGAAGCCATCGAACCGGAGACCTGTGCTTCGGAGTGGATGGTTCAGTCGGGTGCAGTGGCACCTTCCCGTTTCCGGCAAGCCGTGAGCGACATGGATGCCATCCGCACCGATGCGTGGCTCTTGGCTTGCCAGCTTGCTGAGGCGGACGGCCAATCCGTGTTGGCAGGTCTGCCCTGGAACCAGTGGAACTGAGTTCTGCAATATCGGCTGCTTCTTTTGGGCAGTGAGCGGACAGCCTTCTATTTACGAGGGCTGTCCTTGAACTTGCGTCCTCTTCTTGGAAGACCTGCTTCCTTGTAGGCAATGAGGTCGCTTCCCCGGAAGAGGATGCCCCTTTTATCGGTATGGATCCGGATAAAAGGCAAAGGTCGCTCGGTATGGTGGATGTAGTCGTAGATGGTGCATCGGTGAATCCCTAGGAAAAGGCAGGCTTCCTTCACGCAGTACTTCCGGTCGGAAACTATCGCTATCGGTGTGTTCTTCAAGTGGGTCATAATCAGTTGTTTTATGCGGTAAAGTTACGAAGAAAGGCACAGCACGGCAATAGCTCATCCGGTCTGCTAAGTGGGATTTTGGGGGACTTTGTGGGATTTTGTGATACCCTTTGCCAAAGGTTAGACAAACATTCATCCATCTTTCATCCAAGAAAAGGCAGTTAGTGAGGCTTTGCCACAAAAACACACCCTGTGCAGTTTCCGGCGGTATAGTTGGGGTGGTGACAAGCAAGACAGGGTGACACTGCTCAGGAAGCCCTGCAGCTGCTTTCAAATCCTCCTGTATATCAATATCTTTCTTTTCTTAAGAAAAAAGAGAATAGATAGTAATAGGCGGAAGCTGTCAACCGGTGGCTATATTTTTTCTGCCGGTGGATTTCCTGTCAACGCTTGTCAACGTTTGTCAACGCTGTTGGATTTATCGAAGTATATGACATTCAACGAACTAAGGTGTGGCTATCTTGTCAAGGCGGAAATGCCCACATCTTATAAATAAAGGTATCCATTTGCGAGGATTTACGCAGGTGAATATGCAGGTGTAGAAGAACGAGTTAATCGTGCCTACAAGGTGTGGTAGCAGTACTTGGCAGGGATGGAATAAGGAATATCCGGCTCCGTGAAGTGATGAAGACTATGACCGCTCACCGTTTTCTCATCTTGCCTACGAGGATGTTTTTTGCAAAGGTATGGCTGTTCCCACCAAACGTCAAATCCCTTGCACAAAATCTTCCTCAAACAAGTTGAGCGTATTTTCTGCCCTGAATTTGCCTAATTGGTGGCTGCCAGCACTCTGAGAAAAGCAAAAACATCCCTTCGGACAAGCTGCAAAACAGCAAAACAAGAGGGAAAAAAATCAGAGCATATGGCACACATGGACAATCACCTCAAAAAGCAGTTGGAAAAACCTCAGACATGGTTCTGCAAGTATTTCCCGAAACGCATCCGCAACGTCGGCGAAAAGGAAGTGGCTGACAGACAGATGGTATATGACTTCAAGGACGGACGAAGCTTTGAAGCAGTGGCACAAATGACCGCAGCAAGCCTAAAGGAGCAGTATGGCGATGGCTGCAAGGACATCACCTTTGTTCCGGTTCCGGCATCCACCTCCGAGAAGAACGAACTTCGCTATAAGGCTTTTTGCGAGAGAGTCTGCGAACTGACCGGAGCTATCAACGGCTACGACCATGTAAAGGTAATCGGTGGTCGCCTTGCCATCCACGAGAACCGCAAGCTGGAGAAGGAAATCCGCAAAGTGAGCATCATCGAGTTTGATGAAAATTGGTTCAATGGCAAGAATATTGTTACCTTTGACGATGTAATCACTCGCGGCATCACTTGGGCTACCTATTCCGACCAATTGGAGAACTTGGGCGCACACGTTCTCAGTGGCATCTTCTTGGCAAAGACCCATTATAAAGTAACAACGAACTGACAATGACAGACAATAGAACAAAGGCAACGGCAAAGGCGGTTGCCTTTACCGGACATAGAGAAATATCCCACATCCATCAAGAACAAGTAAGGGAACGGCTGAAGGAAGCCGTTCTGCAAGCCATCCGTCAAGGAGCGAACAAGTTCTACTGCGGCATGGCACTCGGCTTCGACATGATGGCAGCGGAGGAAGTACTTTCCCTCAAGTTGAGCATCCCCATGCTGAAACTGGTAGCAGTCGTTCCCTTCAAGGGACAGAGCGCTTCCTGGTCCATGGTGGAGCAGCAGCGGTATGCCTATATCCTTTCCAAGGCAGACGATGTGGTGCATCTGAGTGAAGACTACTTCAACGGATGCTATTTCAAGCGGAACGACTACATGCTGTCGCATTCCGGCAGTGTGATTGCCTACTTTGACGGCAAGCCGAAGGGTGGCACAGCCTACACCTGTCGCAAGGCAAGGGAGAAGCGGATGCCTGTCGTCAATGTGTATTAGGCAAGCGATGTTATACGCTTTTCATATATTTTCTGAAAAGCGTATAACATTATTCGGAAAACTGCTTATCTTTGTGCTGAAATAGTGTTTAGACCATGGATAATCAGGAAAAACAAGTGATAAATCAAGCGGAAAACCAGCCCAAGAAACCCGGCAGAGGAGGTAAAAGACCAGGTGCAGGTCGCCCTAAGGGAGATGGCACCAGTAAACTCTATGCTTTCCGGGCCGATAAGGAAGTGGCTGCCTATCTGGACAGCCAGGAGAACAAGACGGACTTCATCAAGGAATGTATCATCCGGCAGATGGAAGTAGCTAAAAGCAGGCAGGAAGACGAAGCCTTGATGCAGTTGGGAGAAGTGATGCCTACCAGCCGTATCAAGCCGATGACATTGCCTTTCTTTGATGTGAAGGTGGTGGCCGGTTTTCCCATTCCTTTGAACAACGATGAACTGGCGCAGGACATCGAGGTGTTGAAGATGCTGTGTCCACACCCGGACTCTTCATATTTGATCCGTGTGCAGGGCCGTTCGATGATTGAAGCCGGAGTGAATGATGGCGACATTATCATAGTCGATAAGAGTGAACGGAACCCTACGGAAAAGCAGATTGCGGTCTGTGAACTGAATGGAGAATACACGCTGAAACGGGTTTGCAGGAAGGGAGGAACCCTTTGGCTGGTTCCGGCCAATCCCGAGTACCCCGAGATTGAAATCACTGAGGGCGATGATTTCAGTGTTTGGGGAGTCGTGACGTATATCATCCATAAACCTATCTTTTGATAATTCTTTATGATAGCATTGGTTGATTGTAACAGCTTCTTCTGTTCTGTGGAGAAGGTTTTCCATCCCGGACTGAACGGCAAGCCCGTCTGTGTGCTTTCCTGCAACGATGGCTGCATTGTGGCCTTGACTCCGGAAGCCAAGGCACTGGGACTGCGCCGTGGAGACCCCATCTTCAAGAAGAAGGAGATAGTGCAGCACTATGGGGTGAAGTTGTTCTCTACGAACATGATGCTTTACGCGGCCATGTCGAAAAGGGTGAACAACATCCTTCGTTCGGCTGTCCCTCATTCGGAAACCTATTCGATTGATGAATCCTTCCTCTATCTGGATGGTCTGGAGAAGTATCATGACTTGGAGGACTACATGCGTGGAGTGGTGGAGAAAGTCCGGCTCTATACGGACATCCCGGTTAGTGTAGGCATTGCACCGACCAAGACTTTGGCAAAGATTGGCAGCAAGTTTGCCAAACAGTACAAAGGTTACCGCTCGGTGTGTATGGTTGATTCTGAGGAGAAAAGACGAAAGGCATTGGCGCTTTTTGATTTGGCGGATGTCTGGGGAATCGGCAAACAGACCTTAGCCAAACTGAACTACCTGGGCATCACAACACCTTTGGAATTTGCCGACAAGAAGGAAAGTTGGGTTCGCAGCCACTTCACTAAGCCGGGACTGCAGACGTGGAAGGAACTGAACGGCATTCCGTGCATTGATACTTCGGAAGTAGCGCAGCGGCAGACCATCTGTACTAGCCGGAGCTTCGGAAGTCTGGTAACGGATTATGACGAGTTGCAGGCTTCGGTAGCCAGCTTTGCCGCCAGTTGTGCCAACAAGCTACGGGGACAACACTCATTAACTTCTGCCGTGACGGTCTTCGTATCGAGCAACCGTTTTCGGGAGGACCTTCCTCAGTACTCCAACGGGCAGACGAGAATCCTGCCCATGCCGACCTCGGACACGATTGAGATTACACAGGCGGCGCTGAGTGTGCTGAAGGAAATCTACCGGGAAGGAATCAGCTACAAGAAGACGGGAGTTGTTCTCGGGAACATCACCGATGCTTCCTATATCCAACAGAACCTCTTCGATGAAGTGAAGAACCGGCCGGAACGGATGCAACTCATGAAGAGCATTGATGCACTGAACTACCGCTTCGGTTTGCGAAAGATACATCTGGCCGTGGAGGGCGAAGAGAAGCAGGCCTGGCATGCCAAGAGTGAGTTCCGGAGCGGTAACTATCTGTCAGACTTGAAGGAAATTCTGACGATTCAGATTTAGTGATGCTGGGATTGTCACTATATTTATGTGGTTGTTTATCAAAATTCCTACAATTAAGGTTTAAAGAAAGAATATCAATTGGCAAATATGCCAATTATTACTATCTTTGCATTGTTTTGATAACATTTAAAGGTGGCGGCAACACTTAAAATGCGGCAGAATAATTATGACAAATAAAAATGAACTTTCCTTTTTGGAAATTCCCAATCAATCATCCGCGCAGATAATTAGCCGGAACGAGGTAGAGGTAATAGCTCCCGATGGTGAGGTCTTTACCGTGTTATGCCAGATAGGTGCTTATACAAACAAGGAGACACAAGCCATTGAACTCCACTGGTTGGAGTCTTTGTTTGACAAGAACTTTTCCGCTGATAAAGAGGAAATGATTAATGCTATTTGGCGAGAATCCATGCAATTTGCTATTGGTGGCGGAATAATAGGCATCAGTACTGGTACTCGCCATAAGGATAGAGCGCGTATCGGGGAACGTATTCGCCAAATCCGTATGGATAGAGGCATGGAAGCTCGTGATTTAGCAAGACTTGCCGGTGTAGATGCTGCTAATCTGTGTCGTATCGAGAATGGTAAGTATTCTGTAGGGCTGGATATTTTATCCAAGATAGCAGCAGCTTTGGGGAAGAAAATTGATTTTGTTGACCTTTAATAGCTTGTTATGGTTGATATTGATGATTACAAAGTAGAGGTTTCTTGTGAATATAAGGGAGAAACCTATTCCGTACGAGATAACGGTGCTATTATGAGACACCCTAAAAAAGGCGGACGAACAAGATCGTTGGATGGTAAATGGACATTTGGAAAGAAGAATGAAGCCAATGGCTATATGTTCTTTTCTTCTAACATTCGTGTCCATCAAGTTGTTGCTACGGCTTTTTGGGGGCAAAATAAGGAGGAAGGAATGGTGGTTGACCATAAAGATACCAATAGATGTAACAACAGAGCCGAGAATCTTCACTGGGTAACGAAACTTGAAAATGTATTGAACAATCCGATTACTCGCAGAAGAATTATCAATATTTGTGGAAGTGTAGAAGCTTTTCTCAAGAATCCAGCTTTGATACGGGATAGTTCTGCTGACCCTAATTTTACCTGGATGCGTACTGTTTCTGAGGAAGAAGCTGCGAAATGTAAAGCTAACCTAGAACGGTGGAGTAAGGAGGATGTAGAATTTTTAAATCCACCTAAAGGCAACGGTTTAGGCGAATGGATTTATGGTGATGTGCGACCCTATAATTCCCGTAATGACGTTCTTCATGAATGGAAGCCAATACCCCAACATCTTGAATTTGGAAAGTCAGATGAAGAACAAGTAGAACTTGAAGAAGATCCAATGTCTAGTTTCGATGAGTCATTAACCCCCAATGTACTACAAGAGGATTGGAGAACTCCTACAGAATTTTCTTTATGTCCTTCTGAAGTTCTGTCATTAGAGGCATATTATGCATCACTTGAGAAAGGAAAAGTCTTTTATTCTAATACTTATGGTTCAGGCATTATCATTGAAGCAGCAATTTCTGATGACAAACAAAAATTGTGTGTTGCGACCCATAATCCTGAAGCATTAAAGAATTGGGGCATTACTTACATCTATATCTTGGACGGGAAGTACATTCATCGGAATGGTGGAACATTCTTTTCAGAGATAGGTGCTTTAAAAGCAATAACACTTTTCCAAGGTAAAGAATGGACAGGTGGCGATTGCATTGATGATTACTGCTAATCAGTAAGTTTACATATATGTAAAGGGAAAGGATTATCTTATTTGATAATCCTTTCCCTTTTGTCATCATGATAGAATAGTTCAAAAAATGGTATAAAACGCATTTTAGGGATTCTTTTTGGTTATGATTAGTTTTTTTCTAATGGAACAACTGTTTATTATACTGATTTACAAGCGAAAAACGCAGTTGCTTGATGTTTGTTGGAAGTACAACTAAACAAAGGGAAAGAATACTCTAAATGAAATATTCCTTCCCTTTGTTTGTAATGGGATGCCCTTACACCGATAAGGGTTCACGGGTTACTTCCGGATGGCAGACTGCAATGATGGGTTCACCCAGTGCATCTTCGATGGCTATCAGCGTATCGATGGTGAAGTGGTGCGTGCCACGCATCCATCTGCTGATTTCGGACTCATTTTTTCCAAGACGCAGCGCAAGATCTTTCTGTTTTAGACCTTTCTCTTTCAGTATCTCGTGTATTCTGTCCACGATTTTGAAAGACAAATCGACCATGCGCCTGATTTCAGGATTCACCTTCTGGCGTCTCGCTTCGATTATATTACTCGTTTTCATATCGTGTGATATTAAATGGCTATCAGTTCCTTGCCATAGAAGTTAATTGTATTGCAAATATACGATACTTTCTCTCCAGCACCAAAAGTTAACTTCTAAATCAATCATTGACATGTCCCAATTCGTAGGTAGGTATGGCTGGTTACTCTACATCTTCCGTTATCACTTCCGTTTCCAAATCCAGCCCGAACATCTCCTTGAGTTGCAGGTAGTCGAAGCATAGCGCTTTGGGGCGGTTCACCTTCGGACTCTGGATAACCTTACCGTCTTTCACAACCGTCACGCAATCCGGGTTACCACTGGGCAGCAGGATGTAGAAGCGGTCCTGCTTGGTGCCAAGAAAAGCCGGATGGGATTTGAGGTACGACAGAATGGTGGACCAGGACGAGCGGTTGGCCGTGATGTTCTGGGTGGAGTTCCGACTGCTGAACAGCGAAGAGATCGCTGCCATGTTCAGGTACAGAATCGGATGCCCCTCCTTGAACTCAATATCTTCCTTGAGATTTATCGGACGGAATTTGGTAAGGTAACGGATGTTGAAATGCACCTTTTCCATACACTTGCCAACGGATTGCCAGCCCTGCAGCATGTTCCAGAAGTCCGCCACCTCGGAACTTTCCTGCGCCAGTTCGTTCTGGTGCCGGATGCCCTTGATGGTGGTTTCCAGCATCTGGCTGTAACTGAAAGGGAAATCAATGACCGATTCCAGCGTGCGGAATGTGGCCAGCGGGATAATCCAGTTTCCGAAAATACGGTCGTGGATGGTTTCGCTTTCCATTCGGGTGGCCAGTTCGCCCTTGGTGATGGTGAACATGTGAGGAAAGTTCTTTTCGAACAGTTCCCGGTGCTGCAGAATCTCCAGCGTCAGGTGGGTCAGCCCCAGGCTGCACATGGCCTGCAGCTCTTCATAGCGTTGCTTCTCCTGATAGCTGAAGGAGGTCTTGGTATAGGAGAGGAAGAGTACACGGGTATAGAGCGCCATGTCCTGCGTTGGCTTTTCCTGGCCGCAGATAACCACTCCGGTGGTGACAATAGTCTGGGATGCCATGCCATCGGTCAGCGTGTTCTTCTTCGTCTGGCCACCGCCTCCCCACAATCCCTTGAGAAAGGCAATCTTCCGGATGTCGAGGTCGTTCTTGTACTCATCGAACACCACCAGCGTATTGACCGCCTGGGACACTCGGTCGTTCATGGCCGGAACGGAAGCCACTCCCATGTTGGGCGGTTCCACATCGTGCAGGAAAAAAGCCTCCAGACTGGTGGCCAGCGTAGTTTTACCCGTACCTTTCTCTCCGAACAGGTTCAGGATGGGAAAGTGACGGGTACGCTTGTAGACCACATCCCGGAAAAGGGTGGCTACGAGGTAGCAGAAAGCAATCCGGGCATTCTCTCCAAAGACTTCGGTCAGCTTTTCGATAAAGGAGCGGAGCAGCACCCCGTTGTTCTTCCGGTGAATCATCAGCCGCTCGAACTGGTAGATTTCCGGATTGTTCTCGTAAATCCTGGAAGTGGCCGGAATGTAGTATGCCTTGCGGTTGTCCCCACGGATGATGCCCATTTCGTCCACTTCATGAAAGACCTGGTGCTGGTAAATGCCGTTGCCGAAGGCAAAGAACTGCTCGCTGTCATTCCAGCCCAGCTTGCGGATGCGCTCCGCTGTATCGGTACGGGCATACAGGAACTCCTTCACGCGGTTCAGCTTGTCAATCTTGCCCAGCCACACATAGTTGCCCAGTGAGCCGACCTTCTGCTGGAAGTTCGTCAGGGAGCACAATTCCGATTCTTTCAGTTCGATGATGCCCGACTGGCGGTAGGAGTTGGTCAGGCGGAACAGGCGAATCCCGTTGTTCTCATCGTGGATATGGAACAGCGGTGTCAGGATGAAATTGGAGATGCGGATAGGATCCTCCTCGTTGTCACCGAGTGCATAGTAGCAGTTGTTCCGCACAAACAGCCCCAGCTGACGGAGAGCGTCTGCTTCCTCCAGCTGTTTGTCCATGGTGGACTGCCGGCTGTTCCGTCGGGCCTGGTTGCGGGCCTGCGTCACGGCATCCTTCCAGAGTCGGGCTTTTCCGTACACCTGTCCCAGCTGTTCGATGCACTGGTCATACACCATCTGGTCCTTTACATACCGGAGCAGGTCTGCCGTCTGGGCAACCACCTTCTGCTGTCCGGCCAGCGAATCCGCCGCCTGAAACAGCTTTTCGGCATTCCATACGATGAAATGCTTTTCCCTCAGGTTCCGGTAGGTGGCTTCATCCAGAATATAGCTGTCTGCATCATTCTTCATGGGGACTTCCCGAAGTGCTTCCGGTGGAACAGCCTGTCCCTCATACATCTTTTGCGATTCTTCCTCAGTCAGTTCCCGGCTGCCAAGGGGAAGTTCCCTCACGGTGACGTGAAACCCTTTTCTGATAGCTAACGCTCCGTTTTCCATTGCCGCCTTGAATCCGGCACCCGGCAGGCCGTCTTCCGAAACATCGGAGTCCGGTATGAAGCAGAGTGAGTCCGTGTGCCGTTTCAGCAACTCCAGCTGATTCTCGTTCCAGGCAGTCCCCAGGCTGGCCACGGTGTTTTCCAGTCCAATGGATTGCATCCGCAATACATCCGGTGCCCCTTCCACGATGATAATGTTCTCGGGATTCCGCAACCGGAAAGCGCGGTCGATACCGAACAGCGTTTCCCCCTTGGTGTAAATGAGACTGGTGGCTGAATTGATGTACTTGGGGGCTTTGGGGTTGGTGCCGATATACCGGGCCGTATAGGCAATGATGCGTCCCCACCGGTTGCGGACCGGAATCATGATACGTTCCCGGAACATGGGGTAAACATCGTTATCCTCGGCACGTTTGAACATTCCCAGCTCAAACAACAAGTCTTCCTGTATTCCTTTTTGGCGGCAAAAATCCATAAAGGCTTTGCCGTCTTTCGGTGCATAGCCGATACCGGCTTCCGAACAGAACTCTTCCGGCCAGCGGCCATAGGCATAGTCCTGTGCATGACGGGTTTCGTCACTGCCAGCCAGCCGGAGGTTGTTCACAAAGAAATTCTGGAGGATGTCCAAAGCGACCAGCAGAGACTCTTTGCGCTTCTGTTCCGTTTTCTCTTCTTCTGTGGTTTCTCCGTCCTTCGTATATTCGATGGTTATATTGTGCTGTTTGGCTATAAACCGGACCGCATCCAGAAAGTTCAGGTTTTCCTTCTCCATGATAAAGGTGATGCCGTCACCGCCCCGGTTGCAGCCGAAGCAGTGATACAGGTTCTTCGAAAGGTTGACCGCAAAGGAAGGTGTTCTTTCCGAATGAAAAGGACAGAGCCCTTTGAGCGTATGGCCACCTTCTCGCTTGAACTTCACATATGGCTCCAATATGCGCTGAATGGGCAAATCCCTGACTTTGGCAAGCGTGTTTTCACTGATCATAACATGCGGAGTTTAAGCCAGCAGTCCAGAATGGACTGGCCGGAGTATTTCAGACGATGGTGATTGTTCGGATTGATGGGCTGTATGTAGCCGTTCATCCGGTATTTACGCAATGTCTTGTAACAGATTCCCAGTTCTGCACAAGTTCTTTTTACTGTATAGACACCCAATGGGTCTACCGTTGGTCTTGATTCGTTCATAAAACCAATATTCGTTTACGATTCCCACAAACATGTGTTTTTAGTCTTTCCTCCTTGTGAAAAGGAAAAAAGCATCATTTGCTACGGAAGTCAATGAAACCTACTATTTCTATAGCTCTGCTTTCTTTTGTTTTCTGACAGCAAGCGGCATACAATGTCACAGAAGAAAATGTAGCTGCCGGTATGTTGTAGTTTAATATTCTATTCTCGTTTTTGTCCGATGATGTTGTTACCTACATCCTCCATAACTTTCTTGATTTCCTTGGGTGCCACCTTCAGATAGTCTTGAGGACACCTTTGCAGGAACCGCAGGTCGGCTGTTTTGTATTCGAGTTTGCCCGGCCTTTTATAGGCATGAACCAAACCTAGCCGTTTCCACCTCTCCACATTTGCTCGTCCAAACAACTCAAAGGCCTTCCGCTGGGAAATGAACTCAGGGTCGTTTGAATCTTCCTTTAGCAGTCTGACAATCTGTGATGCCAGATCCTTGATGAACATCTCGTAAGGTACAAGATGATCCGAGAATTGCAGTGTATTCATATCTTCATACTGCTAATGACTACTTGGTTCGCTTCACTGTAATGGTCCGGGCTTCCCTGTCCGTTTTGGTTGTATACTGACGGTTGTGAATGGCACCCAGTTCGGAGGCTTGCGTACGCACACTTTTCATCCGTGAAATGGGATAGATAACAGCCTCTCCAATTTGGAGAGCTTCTAGTACCGGACGGATTTTATCAAAATAATCAGCCATAATATTGTTTATTTAATGATTAATATTTAACTTTGCAGTGGTATTTACTAATATAACCTGTTGCAAAGGAACAAATAAATGTTTTATAAGCAATAGAATGGGTAATATTATTTTGTTTAACGGCTATTTTTTAACATTTGACATGGCTTTTGAAATAAAACACATCAATGTAGGCAGCGCGATTGAAGATCGTCGCAAGCAATTGGATATAACCAAAACGGAACTCGGACGTCGGATCAATGTACCCCAGCAGCATGTGAATCGTATTCTGGAGCGAGAAACCATGGAGACCAACAAGTTGGTACAGGTATCAGAGGCTTTGGAGTTCAATTTCTTTGAGTTGTTTTGTCCGAATAAGGACGAACGGGTTTCCGCCAAGAACGCGGCGGTGGCCTATAACGGCAATGTGACCAATACGCAGGTGGGTGATAGAGTGGTGGATGGTTCACTGGCTGTAGCCAATATACAGATTACCTCTCTCCAGAATGAACTTGACACATTGAAAAAGTCAAATGCTACTCTTCATAACAACTTGGAGGACAAGGAGCGTATCATCGCCATGAAGCAGGAGAAAATCGATATGATGCAGAAGGTGATGGACTTGATGCAGGAAAAAATTGATGCCTTGGAAGGCAGATAGTCCGGATAAAAAGCAAACGATGAAAGTTCTGCGACTTGACAGAGCTTTCATCGTTTGGAGCCTTATGCCGTTTCAGCGGATGTTGGCATTGTGGAAGAACCTTATGGGTTTTATGAAAATATCTTAGGTGAACGATATGCTGATGTTTTATACCAATTAGCATCATGCTTATATCTGGAAATAGCAATAGATGAGCTGATACCATATCGTTCAGCCTCTTCTGCTATAGTCTTTACAATCTTGTGGGGTGAAAGGCTGTTACAACCTACTTTCAAGATGGCATTCCATATATTTTCAGGAATTAGCGCATTCCTGGCAAATTCATTCGCTTCTTTTTCTCTTGGGTCAGAAGAATATTCTACTCCCTCAATAGCAATAAATGCTTTTTGGCTATCAGAAAGATGCCGGTCAATGTGGCAGAGTTCATGTAGAATATCAAAAGCCAGCTTATCCATATCATTGTAGCGATAAGTTACAGTGATGACCGGATGGCCATTTGTCAGGGTCGAATAAGCGTCAATTGGTGCTTTCTCTAATTTTTTAACCTCTGCCAAAGAAATGCCGTAGCTATGGAGACACTCTTTGATGCTTTCTACAGTCATTCTTCTTTGATTAGCCATGGAAGCTATTTCTTCTGCAGCTTTCAAAGCGTTTCCTTGTTTATAATTATCAGGAGCTGTTATCTGAGAAATGGATAACCAATTGATAACAAGCCAGGTGAGCATATTCTTTTCGTCAATTTGCACCTTTTCACTGTGCTTGTAAAGTCCGGCAACCTGCATCTTCTGCTCTTGTATATTCAGCAGGTCAAAAGGGAGCAAGTCCTTTATCCATTTTACTCTATCAACAACCTTTGTGTAAGGGCAAAGCAGATGTTTGTATAAATGTTTTAGGTTTAGCATCTTGGAACATTCTTCCTCAAAACTTAAGGCTTCCTGCTCTTCTATGCTTCGCTGTTCTATAGCCTTACAATCATAGGTATAGCTGTTTTGGAGATTCATCCAGAACTTGTAAGGTATTCCCAGATGTTTCTCCAGTTTCATAGCCAAATCATCATTAAGGTTGCGCTTTCCCTTAATGAAAGCATTTAAGTGCGTGGGTTGCACACCTATTTGCTGGGCAAATTCTTTTTGTTTAAGGCCACGTTCCTGCAATTCTTCCCGTAGGATTTCTCCGGGGTGTATTGCCCTGGCAGGAACGGGATTGTTACTTCTTGTTGCCATAATGTGTGCTGTCTATTTCTATGAGTTCTACTTCGATTCCGTCGTCGGTTTCTGTAAACAACAGGCGTTCTACCATACCATTGACAATTCGAACGGAGCTTCTTGGCTCTACTTGGTACTTCAACTTCTCATAATGCAGAAAACTAAAGAGTTTTAGGTCAGCCGTAGAGTCTACATCGTGCATTGTTTTTACTACACGGATATATCCATCTATGAACTTTTTGTTTTTGCAAAAGCTTTTGTACCTCTTGTCTTTGGTTTTACCTGTTTCATACAATTCCAACAAAACTTCATCCTTGAATGTCACTTTCATGCGGTGAATGCTGTTTGTTGCTGCAAAGATACGCAGAAATTACCATATTTGGTAATTTATCCAAGGATTTTTTCAAATTCAGGGAGAAATACAACCAATACCCATTATAAGATGGGTATTTTGCAACAGTCCATTTAGCTGAATCATAATCCAGTAACTTTAAGTGTTCTCTGCTACGAGCCTTTGCTGCCACAGGGAACTTTTGGGACTTTCGACGTAATTTTCTGACGTTAGTCCATTGAAAATGCCAAGAAAGTTAAAAGCATTAGGGATTCTAACAAAACATATCCGTAATTATTTTACGGAAAGAATTAAAAGTGTATCTTTGTAAGCAAAACAATCACTAACAGTAAATGCTATGTTGAAGAAATTTGCCGTAACAAACTATAGAGGGTTCAAGAATCGTATGGAATGGGATTTGTCGCATCCCAGCAACTATACCTTTAACAATGATGCCATCCGGAATGGTGTGGTTAAGAATGGTATCATCTATGGGCCGAATGGGGCAGGTAAATCCAACTTCGGATTGGCGCTGTTCGACATAGCCAATCATCTTTCACACAAATGGAAGAAACCTGACTATTACCTGAACTACGCCTGCGCAGCTCATTACGATGAACCGGTTGACTTTGAGTACACGTTTGCTCTTGATGGGCACGATGTGGTATATACCTATAGTAAGGTGGCTGCCGAACTAAAAGGGGAAATCATTCGGGAACAGTTGCTTATTGACGGCAAGGAGGTGCTGTTGAAGGATGGCGAGCGGTTGAACATTTCCGAAGAATTTGGTTTGACGGAAGTGGCCATTGAAAATCTGAAGGAGAGCGCCAACAACATCTCCCTGGTCAACTACCTGCTCGGTGCTGTTCCCCTTCCCAAAGGACATGCCTTATTGCTGCTTCGCGATTTCGTAGAGAATATGCTGTTCTTTAGAAGTCTGGACAACCGTGAGTTTATTGGTCTGAAGGAAGGTGGCAGTAACATCGAGGAGTACATCATCAAGAACGGCCTTGCTGATGATTTTGCAGCCTATCTGCAAGAAGTGAGCGGACAAGTCTTTCAGTTTGCCTCCGGCATTCCGGGAGAAAATGTGCTGTATTGTCTGATGGACGGTCGGAAAATTCCCTTCCAATGGGTCGCTTCTACAGGCACAAAGAACTTGGAACTGCAATACTACTGGTTGAAGGAAATGGGCAATGCTTCGTTCGTATTCATCGATGAGTTTGATGCTTTCTATCATCACGAACTGTCTTACCAGATTTCAAAACGCCTGTTCGAGGGACCGAACCAGGTGTTTGTCACCACGCATGATACTTTCCTGCTGAGTAATGACTTGTTGCGTCCGGATTGTTTCTTCATTCTGAGAAACAATGAAATCAAGGCCATCTGCGACCTCACTGACAAGGAGCTCCGCTTTGGCCACAATCTGGAGAAACTTTATAGAGGCGGTACTTTTGGCTTATGATTCTATTTGTATTTGAAGGCAATGAAAGAGAACCGCGCCTATACCGGACACTGGAGCGGCTCTATTTCCCGAGGGAGAACGATAATATCATCTGCTCTTTCGGGAACAATATCTATGACCTTTACAACGAACTGCTGGCCTATGGAGAGGGCGGTGACATTGTTTCCCTGATGCGCGAACGGTTGGCAGATGCAGGTGATGCCACACTGGATGGCATTCGCAGTTCGGATATTTCGGAAATCTTTCTCTTCTTCGATTATGACTTTCAGAACTCGCAGCTTTCGCTGGAAGAGATTAACCGAAGGGTAAGGGAGATGCTCACATGGTTTGATGACGAAACGGGCAACGGCAAACTTTACATCAACTATCCGATGATTGAATCCATTCGTTATACCCGGGAGTTGCCGGATGCGGATTATATCAACTATGTGGTAAGCCGGGAGGAGTGCAAGGACTTTAAACACATGGCACGCGATTTCTCTGCCTATAACAGTTTGGATCATCTCTTGTTTAAGGATGGCGAGGTCCCTACCAAAGAGAAATACATCAAAGTGAAGGATAACTGGTCGTACTTGAAGCAGATGAACGTCGCTAAGGCTCATTGGCTGATAACGGGTGAAAACTCCTTGCCTGTAAACAAATCAATGGTCAATCAACTTTCCATATTCGATGGTCAAGTGTCGCATTTCGTTACTCCAAAGAGTATGGTGGCTATCTTGAACTCTTTCCCCATCTTTATTTATGAGTATATGAAGTAAGTTCTCTGAAAGATAAATGGTCTGTATAACTGCAGACCGTTTATCTTTTAGAGGAGGTTTCTAATTAAATCTTTTCATGACTCTTTCGTTTGGCTAAATGAAACGTAGGTATCTCCTAAATGCGGAATACCGCCCAATCGTCCTGCCCGGTAGGCATTGTATCTTGCAGGCAATATACAGATATTGTCGTTTTATCGGATATTTACAAGGGGCTAGCTGTATTTTTGCCAGCTTACTAAAATTCTTGATTATCGCTTACTAAAGTCCTCTTTCTATACCTTATTATATAATACTTCGAAAGAAAACCCTAATGAATGAGCTGCTTTCCAAAATGAAGCGTTAAATAAAGACTGTCCCTATCAGATTGTTCCCATAATGATTGTTTGTTTGATGTTTAATGATTAATTTTGCAATGGTTGTTAGATACTGATACACAAGGTTTCGAGCAACCGAATTATCGTACCCGTTACAGATAATTCTTTGATATCTTTCGTGGGTTTTGCTCTCGTGAGAGCTTACAAAACACTTGCGAAAACATTGTTCCTTATTGATAGTCAATAGCATTTGGCTGTTTTACCCGCAGTTATATGTATGTTATTGAATATCAGGCATGCAAAAGTTGAGAATAGGCCGAAAACTTACAAAAGAATTACAAAAGGCTCGTTCTCCGTTGAAAATCAGATACGCATAGCTGTGGCTCAAGCTGCCGTTGAGGAATAATGTAGTATTTTGCTACTCTTTTAAAAACAGCGGCCCGAATAGCTTACAAATTACTGACAAAAGTGTTGTAAGTCGCTGATACTCATAGAGTTGAAGCCGTGGCGCAGGCTGCAATAGAGGAATAAGCGATTAGATAACTAATTATTGTATTAGGCTGTAATGCACTGAAAAATAGGCATTACAGCCTAATCTGTTTTTGGACGGTTCGTTCATTTGACCGCAGAAATCGAGCCAAATAAACGGGTAACACATACCAAATACATACAAAAATGAACATGCGCACATACACAACACATACAAATGAATTTATTAACTTAAATAATTGATTATGACTACATTCAAAACTGTTGTAAGAAGGAAAAGAGCTGATGGTTTTTATCCGGTGTATATTCGCGTGGTTCATCGGACTAAAATGGGGTACATTAGCACAGGCAAAATTGTTACCGACAAGCAAATACTAAAATCAGGTGACATCAAAGACCCTGTAGTAAATGAATACTGTTCACGCCAAATTTTACGTTTCAGTGAAATCATGAACAAGAAGGACTTTACCAACTTCTCCGTATCTGATTTGATAGACTATTTGCTCCATTTTGACGAGGACGTTTGTTTTAGTGAGTACGCTTCCCAATTCATAGCCCGAATGGAAAGAGAAGGACATGAGCGGAACGCAAAGAACTACCGACTTGCAGTTGGTCATCTGGAGCGATTTATTGGAACTACACAGATTATGTTTGGGCACTTGACTACCGCCGTATTAAAGAAGTGGCTGGAAAGCCTTTCTCAAACCAATCGGGCAAAAGAAATGTACCCTACTTGTGTTCGGCAGATTTTCAAAAAAGCTATTATTGATTTGAATGACGAAGAGCTTGGTCTCATCCGTATAAAGTTCAATCCGTGGTTAAAAATAACTATCCCTAAGTCTGATAACACAGAAAAACGTGCTATCAGTGCAGAAGCGTGCCGTGAATTTTTCAATCATCCTCTACCCCAGTCAAAAATGGTTTTACCTATCCCTGAACTTGGTAGAGACGTGGCACTCTTGTCATTGTGTTTAGGAGGAATCAATACCATTGATTTGTATGAACTCAAAAAGGAAGATTATAACGCTGGCATTATCAGTTATAAAAGAGCTAAGACCCGTCATAGCCGAAGGGATGAAGCCTACATGGAAATGAGGGTTGAACCATTCATACAAACCACATTTGAGAAATATCTCTCCGGTGAAGAAGAGGAATACTTATTCAACTTTCATCAGAGATATAAGAACTCTGATAGTTTCAATGCTAATGTGAATATTGGTATTCGGAAGATATGTGAGGATATGGGCATGAAGAAAGAAAAATATTATTGCTTCTATACGTTTAGGCATACATGGGCAACCATTGCACAGAATGATTGTGATGCCAATCTGTATGAGGTGGCTTTTGGAATGAATCATAGTCATGGCTTCAATATAACAAGAGGTTATGTTAAACTCGATTTTACTCCAGCTTGGGAACTCAATGCCAAAGTTATTGACTTCATCTTTTTCAGTGATAAAAGAAGCAAGCAAGGAAAAGCGTGTGATATTGATGCACCAAAAGATAAAATGTTCCGTATCAGTAGGAAAATGATGATTTATGGTCGTGCCTATTTTAAAGGAAGAATTGTTGCGGAATTGACTGATATAGGTTTCGGAACAGTGGATGATGTAATAACGGCACTTGTAAAAAAATTACCCAATGATATTCCGGTAGGATGTCCTGTACAATTTCGTTTCACAAATTGTGATACACAGAAGGAAGTCGTATATGAAAGATATAAAGGCAAAGGTTTTTAGTCCCGTCAACTAAAGGAACAAGTATAGTAACATATAGGGAAGAAATCCGTATTCAGTCCATACCCCGCCGTAGAGCCGTGTCAGTTGTTATTGGCACGGTTTTACTGTTTGTTTTGTCGAGAACGGTATGGTTGCCTATTCTCCCTACCGGTGAAGAGAGAACCAAACAACAGCCTGCTGAGCAGGACAAAGAATGTCTTTACAATCCAAATCACCAACTGGAATACCTTTTTGATAATCCAGACCACCAGCTTTGTGAGCCAATATAGGGCGAGGCATACCGGAGCGAGATACAGAAATAACAATATATAGAACGGCATAAGCTGCAATTTTTACATTTATACTACCCTCTCTCAATGGAGGTTTCTCTATATAAAGGTATTAAAAATCAGCGATATAATCAAAGTTTTGCATCAGTATTTTACTCCTTCCAACAAACTTTTTTTGCTTGGTTTTCAAGAATCTGAAAGCATGAAACTTTAGTTATGGACACCATTCAAACCGTATCTTCGGGGCATTCAATCCCAAGTATCTACGATATGAACAATTCCATTTCTTGTGGCTGTATGCTCTACTATATAATAAAGTATAGGGATGCGTGTTACCCGAACCATTCCATCAACCGATATTTCTTTCCCTTTGGTCATAGTTTGCTATATCCATTTGTTCTTGATACTGAACTATCGGGAAAACAGTAACCGGACACCTTGTATATCTTTTTCTTCCCACCCATGCGACCGTGGTCAATCAGATTTTCTAACTGGAATATCCGAAGCTCTATCTTCTGTGAGTATTCAAGTAACGAATGACAGGTCACATCTTTATTTCGATTACTTGGAATTGGAGTTTGGTATTCCAAAGCCGCTTGGATATGCCATCCGAAAAGCCATTCTATTACATAACCAACGTATCGAAGTCCCACGAACTTCGGATGCTTGTATCTTTGGTTTATCGGATGCCGTCCTTCAAATAAAAGTGTTGCGCATTTCTTCGCAAGGCGGTTTTCGGCGATAATTTTGGTGTAATAAAGACCCGGGAGACCTTGACCTGTGTTGCAGGATTTGTCAAGCAAGTTGTACCCTTGTCATTACAAAACGGTGTTTCGTACTGCCGAGGGTGACTTGCCGACTGCCTTGCATCGGGGCGATTTTATCGCTGTTTCGCCCTGCGAAAAGGTGTCCGGAAAATCGAACAACAAGTAAACCCAATGTACGATGAACCAAAGAACAAAACATTTCCAACTCCGGCTGACCCCGGATGAAGCCAACCGGCTGAAAGAGAAAGCGGCATCCTATCCGTCCGTGAGCTGTTACATCCGAACAGCCTTGAAAGAATATTCCGATGTCAACGCTAAACAGAGGCTTGAACTCATCAACGACCTCGGTGCGTTTTACCGGAAGTTCCAAAATGAACTATCTTGGGCAGGCGGCAACCTGAACCAGTCGGTCAAGAGAGCCAACGAGCTTTCGGTAACCGGATTATTCAGTCAAGCCTATCTCCAAGAAGTCCTATTACCCGTTATCATGGACACACGAAAGACCTTGAACGAGATAAAACGGGAACTATATGCCGTAACAAAAAAAGCCACCAGAGACTTTAGGCTTCCGGTTACTTGAACCGTGATACTTCGGTTCGTAGAGATTCAAGACATAGAGATAAATCATTCAAACGACTACAAGATGATAGCAATCATATTACCCGGCAGCACGAACTTCCATGCTGTCGGTTACAATGAACGAAAAGTCGCGAAAGGAACGGCACGACTGCTTGAGATGAAAAACTTTGGCGCACTGGGAACATTCGGTAAACCCACCCCGGATGAACTGGTCAGTTACCTCATGGAATACACCTCCCGGAACGACCGGATTCAGAAAGCGCAGTTCCATGTCTCCTTCTCCTGCAAGGGACATGAGATGTCGGAAAACGAAGTGCTGGAGTTCGCTCATCGGTATCTCAAAGAGATGGGCTATATGGAAGAAGGTCAGCCGTTGCTTGCCTACTCCCATTATGACACCGACAACACCCACGTCCATATCGTCACTTCCCGTATCGCTCCGGACGGCAGGAAGATAGAACACGACAACGAGCGAAGACGGTCGCAGGAAGTGATAGACCGCATCTTGGGTAACGACCGAAAGCAGAAAACCCAAGAAAGTGTGGATGCCGCCAAGGAATACACCTTCTCCTCCTTCGCCCAGTTCAAATCGGTCATGCTATCTATGGGCTACGAGATCTATCAAAAGGACGATACCGTATTCATCAAGCATGGCGGCAAGGTTCAGCAGAAAATCCCCTTCGCTGAAATAGCGGCACTCTACAAGCCGGGCAACTGGGATAGGAACCGCTGCCGCCAACTGCGGAGCATCCTCAAAAAGTACCGGGATGTGAGTGCCAACAAGGAAGAACTGCAAAAGGAACTGAAAACCAAGTTCGGCATCGACATCGTGTTCTTTGGCAGGAAAGATTCCCACTATGGCTACATGATAGTTGACCATCATAACAAAACTGTCATCAACGGCGCAAGAATACTGGCGATAGACCAACTGCTGGACTTCGCCACCCCGGAGCAACGCTTCAACCGCATCGAGGACTTCATAGACAAACTGTTTTCCCTTAATCCCAAGATAACACAGGCAGAGATACATGAGAAACTGAGAAAACAGCACGCCTATATCAAGAAAGGTGTCATCTATTTCCACGGAGAGACACGACCGCTCAAACCCTACATGGCAGAGGCGATAGACCGGAACAACCGTATCGCATGGGTGGAAATGTTCCAACCTAAGAATGAACAGGAAAGAGACCTCCTGTGTAAATTTTACAAGGTGGACAATCCGGGAATGGTCACCCTCCAGCCTGAGAAGAACCAATCCTATACCAATGCCGTCAACCATTTGCATGAAATCTTCAATGACGAAAGCATTACCTATGTAAGAGGCAAGCTAAAGGAAGAGGGCTTCATCATCCGTCAGGAAGAGGATGCCACCTATGCCATCAACTTCCACAAACATATCCTTGTCAACCTGACCGAAGAAGGCTTTGACTTGAACCGCCTGAAACCACAGCCACAAAGCAAGCAGCCACATCAGCAGAAGGCAACCAACAATCCTCCCACTCATCTTGTCAAGTTACGGGACAGCAAGGACGGAAGCCGCAGTGAAAAACGGGAATGGGAAGTCGGGCAGAAAAACGGTTATGACGAGGTGGATGACGGTCGTTCCCTGAAAAGGTAGGACTTCCTGCCGTAACCTTTTCGGTCACTATGAACCCGGATACCCCGGTATTCCATGTCGGAATGTCCCCGGTTATCCCATCCCGATGCGCAAAAGTGTTGTGCATTTCGTTTTCCGAATACCGCTGTAATAATTTTGCCCGAAAATCATAAAAACGAAACGGCATGATACAAACACCGGTCATAGTGACATTCGCCAACCAAAAGGGAGGTGTCGGAAAGACCACCCTTTGCGTAACCTTCGCCAACTACCTGGTGACGATGGGTGTCCGTGCCGTTGTGGTCGATTGCGACTTCCAACACTCCATCGTCAAATGCCGCAAGGCGGACATCAAGAAGTACGGCGAGCAGCACATGCTTTATGAAGTGATCGCTTACGAAGCCACTGACAAGGACGGCATGACCTCCCTGATGGAAAAGCTCCACAATGATCCGAGCATCGATGTGGTGCTGATGGATTCTCCCGGTAGCCTGAAAGCAGGCGGATTGGTTCCTATGTTCGTCAATTCGGACATCATCGTCGTGCCGTTCCACTACGATTTGGTGACAGTACCCTCCACCGCCAGCTTCCTCATGTTCATAGACCGCCTGCGCAAAGCCGTGGGAGAACGGATGAAAGCCCGGCTCTTCATTATCCCCAACCTCAGTGACGGCAGGGTCGGCAAGCGTTCCGAACTCCTGGTATGGGAGAATACGAGGGAAACTTTTTCCAACTATGGCTACGTTACCGCCAAGATGCCCAAACGTGCGGACATGGAACGGTTCAGTACGATGGCCGCCCTTGATATGCAGGGAAGCATCGTCGCACCGATATACAGTAAAATCTATGCCGCCATCTTCGATACGGACGTGCCGATACGTAAAACCGAACTGACGGGCATTCAACTGACGGAGAACCTGAATCTGAAGCAGGGACAAAAAGAACAACAGTCGAAACAAGAAACTTTTATAATGGAAGATAATGAGAACGAATAACTATCACCCATAATAACATCATGCAATGAAAAAAGACATTCCCGAAATAGAAGACCTCATAGCAGGCATCAATGACCCGGATGTGACTTTGGGCACAACACCCCGGACATCAGAGGGTGAATCCCCGTTAATCATATCATCACACATTCCGACAACAGAACCAGCTTTGGAATCCGACGGTGAAAAATGTTGGCAAGACTTCCTTTCCCTTCTGGAAACGGATGAACTGACCACGGACAAGACCGACCGCCTTGTCTGTAAATTGGATCGTGACCTTGCGGACTCCCTTGACGATTGCGACATCCATAACCGCAGCCGTTCCGATCTGGTGAATGCCATCGTCCGGGCGTTCTTCACGACCTACCTTGGCAAACTAGCCCAATACCGTCGGGAGAAGAAATCTCTGTTTGTAAACTTCAAGGAGGAATACGATGGGAAAGATTAAGTGGAACGACCGAAAAATTGCCGTCCTTTATGAACTCTACCCCGTGGAGACCACCGCCTATACAGCCGAAGTGGTGGGTATGAGCGAGACGGCGGTCAAGAACAAGGCAAAAGAACTGGGCATCGTCAAAATCGCCAAGCCCCTGTGGATGAAACGTGCCGCCCATATCAGCAGCCATTTCCATACGGATTCCTTTTCGGAAATGGCAAAGGAGTTGGGGATAAGCAAGACAAGCGTCAGCCGGATTGCCGACCGCCTAGGGCTTAAACGCTCCCAAACGGAACGCTATGACATCACATCCCGCATCCGTAGCGACATGATACACCGTGAACGCCGCCGTGTCATTTTCGGACTAGACCCCATCACACAGATAAAAGTGGTTTCCAACCGGGCAAGGGTCAGGCTCCGCTCACTATTGAAGCGCAAAGGCTATACAGTGGGCTGTGAACGCAACACCCTCTACTATGCGGAAGGAACCAAGCGGAGCGAGCGGCAAGAGAAGCGGGGCATGAAGTTGGGACTTCAATTCTTTCCCATCAGAGTAATGACAATATCAACCATCATATAAATGTACCATGCAATACGGACAGATTGTATTTCTTCTTTTCATCGCGTTCCTGTTTTACTATGCCGTCCTGATAATCCTTGACATACAAAAGGCGAAGATGGCACAAGCAGCCGAACAGGAGAACCATTCCGAAGAAGAGATAGACATATCGGATGAAGCGCAGAGCTTCAAACCCATAAAGATAGAACGTGACGAACCATCGAAACAGCAGATGGAAGATAAATCGGAATCTCCCGGTGAAGGCAACAGTAATTCACACCCCAAAGAGCCTTATCACCATCCCGGCTACCGTGAGGCCATCATGACCGACGGCATACTGGTGGATAACCTCATAGAGGAAATCAACCGGCTGGCGGAAACCGGCACAAGCGACCTCGGTACGGTGATATTCAACTGTGAGAACGCCATGTAAGCGGAACTTCCCCGACATTCATATATACAGGGCTTGAAGCCCTCCCGTTCCTTTAGCGACACCTGTTCCTTTGGCGATAGAATCAAGTAAATTACTAAAACATTTCATCAAATGAGAAGTATCAAAACAATCATCAAGGGTGCGGCACACCGCATCAAAGAGTCATGCACGATGTTTGGACGAAGGGTTGCAATCGCCCTCGGCACATTCACATTTGCCGTGTCGGAGGCGATGGCGGGCAGCAAGGGAGCGGCGGGTTTTACCAAAGCCACGCAGGAAATCAGCTCGTATGAGACGCCCGTTTCCAACCTTATGAAAGCCATTGCCGCCGTCATCGTTCTGGTCGGCGCATTTAACGTTTATTTTAAGATGCAGAACGGCGATCAGGATGTCAAGAAGACCATCATGCTGACCATCGGCGGCTGTGTCGCGTTCATCGCATTGTCCGAAGCGTTACCGTTATTTTTCAAATAAGCGACATCCGAAGATACAGACATGGCAATGAATCCGGAGGGTTATCCCGTTTTCAAAGGGCTGCAAAAGCCATTGGAGTTCATGGGCATACGTGGACGTTTCCTCACACTGGCGGCAGCAGCCGTCGGCGTGTCATTCGTCGGCTTCATCGTGTTTTCCATCGCATTGGGGAAACTTGCCGGGTTCATCGCCATGCTTGTGATGATAATAGCCGGACTGGTTACTATCTACGTCAAGCAGCGTGGCGGTCTCCATAACAAGCGGAGGGACAAAGGTGTCTTTGTCTATAAGAGCCTGCGGAAGAAATCCTGATTACGAAACAACTAATACATACAAGTATGGCACATACCAAAAAGAAGGTGTTTGACGGGCTGTATGCCCAATTGGAAGAGACGGACGGCAATGTCGTCCTTTTTTCAGCCAAAGGCGAGCCTTCCGTCATCTTCGAAATGACCAACCCGGTCCAACAACTGTGTACCGATGCCGGAGAGTACCTTCTCTTTCAGGATGTGCTTTCCAATGTGGTGCAGACCCTTGGCGAGGGCTATGCCCTGCAGAAGCAGGACATCCTCTGCAAGCAAGCCTACCACCATGAGGTGCCGGAAGATGCGGAGTTCCTGACCCGTCGCTACTTCAACTATTTTGAAGGACGTGAGTTTACGGAGATACGCACCTACCTGATAGTTACGCAAGAAGTGGTTCACAGCCAGTTCGTGCAGTATGACCCGAAGAAATGGATGGAATTCCATTCCAAAATATCGAAGGTGGATGACATCCTGACCGAGCGCAACATCCGCCACCGGAAACTCACCAAGGAAGAGGTGGAGGAATACTGCCACCGTTTTATGGCGTTCCAGTTCCGTCATGGCTCATTCTCCATGACCAACTTCAAGGCATCGGACGAATACCTGAAAATCGGCGGTCGTGTAGTCCGGTCCTTCCCTTTGGTCGATATAGACGAGATAAGCCTCCCGTCAGTGGTAAAACCCTATACCCAGACGAACATCAACGGCCACGGCATCGCCACCGACCTGTTATCATTCCTGACGAATATACCGCATACCGATTGCGTGGTCTATAACCAGGTGATACAGATTCCCGGACAGCGCAAGCTACTCCGCAAGTTGCAAGCCAAGGCCAAACGTCACGCTTCCATGCCTGACCCGAGCAACAAGATTGCCAAGGCGGACATCGAGGAAGTGCTGAACCGTCTGGCGGTAGATAGTACGTTGTTGGTGAACAGCAACTTCAACATATTGGTCAGTTGTCCGATGGACAAGGTGACTCCGGTAACGTCTTACATCGAGACCAAACTTTATGAGTGCGGTATCATGCCGTCACGGACAGCCTACAACCAACTGGAACTGTTTACCGACAGCTTTCCCGGCAACGCATATACCTTTAATCCGGACTACGACCTGTTCCTTACACTCTCGGATGCCGCCTTGTGCCTCTTTTTCAAAGAGCACCTGAAAGGTTCGGAAGATACACCGTTGACCACTTACTACACCGACCGTCAGGGGCTTCCTGTCTGCATCGACATCACCGGCAAGGAAGGTAAGGTAAAGATGACGGACAACGCCAATTTTTTCTGCATCGGTCCTTCCGGTTCAGGCAAGTCGTTTCATATGAATACGGTTGTCCGTCAGTTGCTTGAACAGAACACCGATGTCGTTATGGTTGATACGGGCGATTCCTACGAGGGCATTTGTGGCTACTATAACGGTACTTATATCTCCTATTCCAAGGAGAAGCCTATCTCCATGAACCCGTTCAAGGTGACAAAGGAAGAGTATGCCCAGAACTTCGGTGAGAAGAAGAACTTCCTCAAATCCTTGGTGTTCCTGATTTTCAAGGGGAACGCTGTCCCCACCAAAATCGAGGATATGCTCATCAACCAGACCATTGTGGAATACTATGAAGCCTACTTCCATCCCTTCGAGAACTTCACCGACAAGGAACGGGAAAGTTTGCGCCAAAAACTGTTGATAGCCGCCCGTATGGAGTGCGACCACAAGAAATATGACCACGATATGGAGGACATCGACCGACTGATAAACGAGAAGGAAGTCCCGGAAAAGCCGGAGAGCCGTGCGCTGATGCTGCCCACGGAAGCCCGCCGTCATAAACTCCTGCGCCAGTGCCGTTCCTTGAACGCACTCGCCCATGACCCGGCTGCATCCCCGTCCGAAAGAGAACGCTCTTTGCACATCATGGAGAAATTTAAGCAGGAACTGTACGACAATTCCATGCTGGTCAAGATTGACCGGCAGATAGACCATCTGGAACGGCAGAAGCAGCGGCTCAAAGTCAAAGAACTTTCTTTCAATTCCTATTATGAGTTCGCCTTGCAGCGTATTCCGCAAATCATGTCGCTGGAGAAAATCGACTTCCCCATCCGTGACTTCGCGGCTATCCTGAAACAGTTCTACCGGGGTGGTGAGTTGGAAATGACACTCAATTCCGATTTGGATGCCAATCTGTTTGATGAACGGTTTATCGTCTTTGAAATCGACAAGATTAAGGATGACCCCGTGCTTTTCCCCATTGTGGTGCTGATTATCATGGATGTATTCCTGCAAAAGATGCGTATCAAGAAAGGTCGCAAGGCGCTCATTATTGAAGAAGCGTGGAAAGCGATTGCCTCGCCTACGATGGCGGAGTATATCAAATATCTCTATAAGACGGTGAGAAAGTTCCACGGCATTGCCGGAGTGGTCACCCAGGAACTGAACGATGTGATAGATTCCCCCATTGTGAAGGAAGCCATCATCAACAACTCCGATGTGAAGATACTGCTTGACCAGACCAAGTTCAAGGACAGGTATGAGGAAATAGCGGCAATCTTGGGCTTGACACAGGTGCAACGGCAGCAGATATTCACCATCAACGCTTTGAACAACCATGAAGGTCGCAGCTACTTCAAGGAGGTCTGGATATGCCGGGGAACCCATTCGGATGTGTATGGCGTGGAGGAAGCCCCGGAATGTTACTGGGCATACACCACGGAACGCACCGAAAAGGAAGCCCTGAAGATTTACCTCAGGCAGTATGGCACGATGCAGGAGGCAATCACCCGCATTGAAGCCGACCGCAAACTGGACGGAGGTCTGAAATACCTCGAATTTGCAAGGAAAGTCAATCAACATCAAAAAGTCATGCCGTTATGGAAAAAGTGAAGTTCAAATTAAGGTACATATCAATAATACTGATGATGTGTGCAGTTTGTACCCCATCGTTTGCTATTTGGAAAGTAGTGATTGACCCTCATTGCTTGAAAGCGGTTTCTACCAATCTCGCCACCCAAAAGGCGATTGAGGGGCAGCATAATCACCGCCTGGATTCCATCGCTTCCAAGAAGAAAAAACTGGAATTATATACCGTAAGCATGGCGACCATCAAGGAACTCTACAAGGTGACACTGGAGAATGTAAAGGGTTTCGGGACGGAAAGCAAGTATTATACCGAGATAGGACGTTGTGCTTATGACATCATCTTGGATGTGCCCGAACTGGTCAAGACCGTCAACAAAGCCAAGTTTAGCAACAAACTGATGTGCCTGAATGAATTAGGAAACCTTGTGGTAGAGACCCAACAACTGGTAGGCGACTTCGTGAATATCGTGAACAATGCCAGGATAGACAATCCCCTCAAAGGACAAGGTACAGCCAAGAAACAAAGTGACGGGCATAATATGCTTAACCGTTACGAGCGGCTGACGGTGGCCAACCGCATCTATACGGACTTGATGAACATCCGTTACAAGGTGGAAGGCATGATGATGATGGCACAGTACGCCACTTTGAATGACCTCTTCTTTTCCATAGACCCGGAAGGATGGGTGAACGTGGTGACGATGAAGAACCATGTGGGCGGACTGGTACGTGACTGGAATGGATTGAAAAGCTAAAAGCCGATACTATGAAAGATTTGAAATTCAAGATAATCATTCTGTCATTGGCGATTTTGTTGCCGGTCAGGACATTCGCCATTGACATGCCGAAAGACCTTCCCACCATAGAAGCCCTGATAGCCTTGCATAAGGCAATCAAGAAGGATGAAGACAAGGCGTTGCAACGTGTGGCCACGAGTTTCGGGGAACAGTCAGTCATCACCAAAGGGGCGAACAAGTTCAACGATGTCCGTACCACCCTTGACACAAGGCTTAACAATGCCCATTCCTATTTGGTATTGGCAGGAGCTATTTCCTCCACCACCAACGCGCTTTATATGTTGGTAAGGGAATACAAGGACTTCACAAGCAACACGTTCAAGCACGTGTCGGGCAAGCCCTTCGTGGCATGGTACTATACGGATGCGAATGCCGCCATATCAAGGGAGGTGAAGCACTGCTACAACCTCTATGCTTCAGTGGCGGCATCCGGCATCAACCTGATGAAAGCCACCATGGACGAGAAACTGGATTTGGTGCTGTCACTCAAAACATCCATCGACCGTGCCCGACACATCATAGACAATGCGAACCTCTATTGCTTCTTGGTGACGGATTGCGGCTGGAAGCCCGATTACATCTGGGAGATACTGAACTCCGAAGTTAAGGATGCGATAGTGGAAAAAGTAATCAATAAATGGAACAAAGGATATGAAATGTAAAAAGACAATGATATGGAACGCCTTATTCTTAATGGCATTGTTGGGCTTTTCGATAGATGGAAACGCCCAAAGGGTAAAGCATGACAAACAGAAGGAGAAGCAATGGCAGTCGATGGAAAACGGCCCCTGGGATTTCGCTCCCGACTGGTACTACTATTTCCTGCACAAGAAATACTCCGGTGCTGAAATGTATTGGAAGTGGGCGGGTTTCAAGTCCGGCTGGCGTGTGAGGTTCAAGGAACCGAAATCCAACATCAAGCGCATCATGCCGGTGCGTGTCCTCTCGGAAGAGACCCAACGGCAGAAAGTGGATAAGGTCGAGGACGAGCGCAAGTATGTCGAGGAACTGTATAAGGAGGAACTGCTACGGGAAGCTGACCGCTCGGTGGATTTGACCTACGCCTCCTACAAGGACGAGTTCAACCGGATGCAGGACTGCATCACGGACGGGTTGCTCTACTGTATGCAGAAGAGCGGCGGCAAACTTAAATATCAGGTGGACGAACTGGGACGGCAGAATGAACTGCTTTGTGCCGACATCGCCTATATCCACAAAACGGGAGTCGGCTATGAACTGGAGAACGCCAAGCGCAGGCAGGCTTACGAGGATGCCAAAGTAAAGATGGAGGAACTGGTCAACCGTACCGCCCATTTGTGTGCGATGGCAGCTACACATTATTGACAAATTATTAAAATACAATAGCATGAACATACTTTTTATTCCCCTGACCATTGGCTTGCCCGCCATTGACGACAGCCTTGACAAGCTGCTTGTCGCAATGGAAACCTTCCCGAATGTGGCGGTGCTGGGTGATGCCGTTTCCATGGCACGGGTCATCGGACTCTGCCTTGCCCTCTGTGTCGGCTCTTACGAGTGCTGGATGATGATGCTCGGACGGCGCGGCATGGATGTGATGAAACTGCTGCGTATTGTCGGTATCTCCATGTGCATCTCCTTTTCTTCATGGATCTGTTCCGCTTTGCAGGTGCCCGGCAAGGAACTGGAAGCCGCCACCAAAGCGATGGCACACTCCAAGAACAAGGAGGTCGCCGCCTTCGAGTTGAAGGTGGCTCAGAAGCAGAGCGAGTACCTTGACCGTCTGAGGGCGGTGCAGGATTCCATAGCCACGGCAAAGCAGGTCGCCGCCATTGGTGAGGATGCCAACTGGTGGGACAAGCTCATCTACAACGTGGAGAACTTGGGCAGTACCATCAACAACTACGCCCAACGTGCGGCGGTAGCCACCGAGACGAAGGTCAGCGAATGGATAAACGATGTCATCCGCTTTGTCGGTGAACTGATTTTCCAGATGTCCTATTACGGCATTCTTGTGGCGCAACGCATCTTCATGGCAATCATGCTGATATTCTGTCCGATTATGTTTGCCCTGTCGCTTGCCCCGCCTTGGAGTTCGGCATGGAGCCAGTGGATGTCGAAGTTCCTCTCCCTCTCGTTATGGGGATTCGTCACGTATATGTGCCTCTATTACATAGACTTCATCTTGCTTTATAATTTGCAGCAGGACATGATTGCTTATGACCACCTGCTTCACGGTTCACTTAACTCCTGGTCACAGATTGGCGCACTCGGCTTGCAGGGCATCGGTTCCAACTGCATGTATGCCATGGGAATGTTGGTGGGTGCCTATATCATCCGTTTTGTTCCCGAAGTGGCATCCTGGCTGATTCCGGGCGGTGTAAGTTCGGGAGCGGGTTCTGCCGCAGGTGCGACCGCCGTGGGCATTACAGCCACCGCCGGAGCGGTAGCCGGAAACACGGTGACGGGTGGAGCGAAAGCAATGATGCCATCATAAACTTAAACGATAACAGATATGCTTATACAATCATTAGAACAGAAGACCAAGCTCGCCATGATGACGGTCATCGTGACGATAAGCGGTTGTGTGGTCATTTGCGGGTTCACCCTCTGGTGCTGTATGTCTCTTGTGACCAAGGAACGGGAACAGATATACATCCTTGACGGTGACATCCCATTCTTGGCGGAACGTGCGCAGTTGGAAGCCAACTTCACGATGGAGGCGAAGGCACATATCCAGCTCTTCCACCAGTACTTTTTCAACTTGCCTCCCGATAACGACTATATCAAGTGGACGGTCGGCAAGGCGATGTACATGGCGAACGGGACGGCACTCAAACAGAAACAGGCGTTGGATGAGAACGGATTTTATTCCGATATCATTTCCTCGTCGGCGGTATGTACCATCATGTGTGACTCCATCCACTTTGACGAGCATGAACGAAAGTTCACCTATTACGGTACGCAGCTTATCAAGCGGCGTACCCGGGACATGAAGCGGTCGATGGTCACTACCGGGTTTATCGAGAACGTGCCGAGGACACAGAACAACCCGCACGGGTTGATGATTACCGGCTGGAGAACCATCGAAAACAAGGATTTGGATTATTAACGGTAAAACCAAACATACATAACGGTATGAAATCAATAAAGAAGAAAATACGGAAGAGCCATTTGCAGACCCATCAGGCATTAAACTCATGGTTACATCCCAAGATGGAAAGAGTCGGAATAAAATGGCGGCTGGCAGCACGGATAAGGTTGGCAAACGTCTGGGCGGTAAAACATCCGAAGCGCACTTTCACCTACGTGATGGGAAGCCTTTTGTTCTTGCTTGTCAGCACAGTCGTATGGGATGGCAGAAATACGGAAAGCCAAAAGCCGGAAGTGAGTATTCTTGCCGGTATGGAACCGATGTTCAACGGATTCCATACCATACAAGCGAATAAGGAGAAGCACCGGAATACCCTGATGGAACTGGTCACAGACGGGCAGTCTATCCGTGAGGAACTGGATTCGTTGATAGCCATTCCCCATAAGACACACGGGGATTCCCTCCGTATCATCAAACAGTACAGGCAATTGGAAAGTATTGTCAAATCATTGAATAACAACGAGAATAACAACCATGATTAAAGTAAATTTCAAACAACCAAAGTATATCTTCCCGTTGGTCATCTTCGTGCCCTTATGCGCCCTGATATACTTCGTGATGCAGACCTTCGGGGGCGGTGAAAGCGGAAAGCAGGAAGTCGCTACCGACCGCATCAATATGGAACTGCCGGAAGCCCGTGCGGAGGAAGCGGGCGACAAGATGTATGAAATGTCTAGACGTTTCGGTGACGAGGAAGCCTTTACTGCCGTCGGTTCCCTTGGCGAGGACAAGGAAGAGAACGAGAGTCTGGAGCACGGCTATACGGAGGAAGAACTGAACCGTCTCGATGCTGCCGAGGCTGAACGCATCCGTCAGCAACAGGAAATGGAAGAACTGGAACGCTCGCTTGCCGAATCAAGGAAACACATCAATTCCTACGCATACGGTGACAACCCAGCAAACAGAAATGACGGTTATTCCTCACAGGAAGATTTTGCCCGTGATTTGGAGGAGATACAACGTCGCAGTTATGAACGGCAGAAAGCCATCGAGAGCGGATTGGGTATCGGGAATGAGGATGCGGAAGAAGCGGCACGTAAGCAGCGTGCGGACTCCATTGCCCGGGTACAAGAAGAGGAAATGGAACGTAACCGCCCGAATCTGGTCATCAAGTCGCCTGACACCAACGCCGACAAGTTCCACACGGTGGAAGCGGAAAGCAGTACGGCGGATGCCACGCTTATCTGTGCGATGATAGACCAGAACACCAAGGCAAAGGAAGGCACCCGATTACGTTTCAAATTGCTTGATGATGTGACGGTAAGCGGGACAAAACTCAAAAAGAATACTTACCTGTACGGAACGGTGACGGGGTTCGGACAGCAGCGTGTACGTGCGGCCATCACCAGCATTCTTGTCGGCGGCAAGTTCATCAAGGTGAACCTGTCCGTGTTCGACAATGACGGCATGGAGGGTTTCTATGTCCCCGAATCCGCCTTCCGTGATTTCGTGAAAGATGCGGGAGCCAGTACGGTACAACAGAACATCAGCTTTGAATCGGACGGCTACGGCTCGGGAATTTCCGGGGAAGCAGTCGCCCTGCAAGCGTTGCAGAATATGTACAACTCCGCTACTTCGACACTCTCTTCCAACATACGGAAGAACAAAGCGAAAATCAAGTATAACACGATTGTCTATCTGATTAATTCGGATGAAGCAAGATGACTATAAACTTTACAATAAAACAATCCTGAAAATGAAGACAAAGATTCTTTCCATTATTCTCAGTGTATTTGGCTTTGCCTTACACACATCTGCCAACGAGAAGATTTATGTAAACCGTGAAGTGACCACCCATATTGTCATGTCGGAGAATATCAAACTGGTGGATATTTCCACCACAAAGATTATCGGGAACCAATGCGCTGATAACATTGTCCGTATCAAACCGTTTATGGAGAGCGATTCCATTGAAACATCCGGCTATCAGAATGACGAACTATTGGGAACGGTGACATTGATTGGTGAACGCCACATCGCCCAATACGACATCATATATACCGGGTCAGCCCAATATGCCGCCTCCATCTATCATGTGTCCTACCAACATGCGGAATCCTATATCAATCCCGAAGTCTCCATGCCCGTGTCGGAAATGGCACGCTACGCTTGGGCGGTCTATGGAAGCAACCGCAAGTACAACCAGGTGGTATCGAGGATGCACGGCATGAAAGCCGTGGTCAACAACATCTATTCCATCGGTGACTACTTCTTCATCGACTATTCGCTGGAAAACAGGACGAAGATTGCCTACGACATCGAAGAATTGCGCATCAAGCTGACCGACAAGAAAGAAGCCAAGGCTACCAACTCGCAGACGATTGAACTGACTCCGGTCTATACGCTCAATCTTGCCAAAAAGTTCAAGAAGCACTACCGCAATGTGCTGGTACTGCCCAAACTGACTTTCCCTGACGAGAAAGTACTCCGACTTGAAATCTCCGAGAACCAAATCAGTGGTCGGTTAATCACATTGACCATTGAATACGAGGACATCCTCCATGCGGACGGTTTCGATTCGGACATCCTCAAAAAATCCCCTTACCATTATTATCCCCATATATACCGATAAGCCATGAAGAAGTTTCTATTTACTATGGTCTGTGCGATGACAACGATTTGCGCATTCGCACAAGACGGCAAGCTGACGATAAATGCCGGCTTCCTGTTCCCCTCCACGTTGAACGCCACAATCGGCTACGAGCATCCGCTTTCCTATGGCAACGCTGTGGAAGTGTTCGCTGAGATGGGTGACCATTGGCAGACACCGGTATGCCATCGTTTTTGGAAAGGCTATTATTGGGATGGTGGTTGGGTATATAAGCACCGTCTGGTACGGTATAAGAACGGGATGCTCCGCTTCCGTTTTGGTCCCCAGTTCGGGGCGACACAGCGTAAGTTCTTTCTTGGGATAGAAGGTGGTTTTGAATACAACTATATGTTTCAGAACGGCTGGGAATTTGCCCTTATCCAAAAGAACAATGTGAATTTCATTCATGGTGACACGTTCCGAAATGGATTGCTGATAGGCATGAAAATACCGTTTTAAGAGCATTCAAACAACATTCAATAGGAATATAAATAAGGCTTAGCGTATGGCATTTGAAGAGACAAGGGAACAGCAACAGATGTACAACTATTTCCGCAGTTGCATTTACATCTTCCTCATATTGGAAATCGTGATGAACTTGCCGATTACGGCGGACAACCGGGTGACACAGTTTATCCTCGACCTACTTGGACGGTTCAGGGTTTTCAATTCCGTTTCCGGCTGTAAGGTGGCGGAACTGGTCTGTATCTGTATCGTCTGCATCGGGACTAAGGCGAAGAAAGCCCTCAAATTCAACGTGAAAACAATGGTCATCTATCCGGTGTTGGCAGGTCTGACCCTTGTCGGATTATGCTTCCTCTTTCACGGAATGGACTTCGGCATGAGTTGGATGGGATTTCCGGCAAATCGGATTCTATACGCTATCTGTTCGGTGGTGGGTACCATGCTGGTGCATCAGGGATTGGATGCCATAGCCAAGTATTACAATTACAAGGTGGGCGAAGACCGTTTCAACTTCGAGAACGAATCCTTCCAACAGTCGGAAGTCTTGATAAATAACGACTATTCGGTGAACATCCCGATGATTTACTACTGGAAACAGAAGATGCGCAAGGGCTGGATAAACATCATCAATCCGTTCCGTGGTACAATCGTCTTGGGTACGCCGGGTTCAGGTAAATCTTTCGGTATCATTGACCCGTTCATCCGGCAACATTCGGCCAAAGGTTTTACGCTTATGGTATATGATTACAAGTTCCCGACACTTGCCAAGACCTTGTTTTACCAGTTCTGCAAGAACAGGAAAGCGGGCAGATTGCCTGAAAATTGTGGTTTTCGTATCGTCAACTTTACGGATGTGGAATATTCCAACCGTATCAACCCCATCCAGCGGAAATACATTCCCGACTTGGCGGCTGCATCCGAAACAGCGGCCACTCTCCTTGCCTCATTGAACAAGGGCGGTGGCGAAAAGAAAGGCGGTTCGGAAGCGTTCTTCACCAATTCGGCGGAGAACTTCTTGGCGGCAATCATCTACTTCTTCGTCAACTTCCATCCAGTCGGGTTCAGGAATGGAAAGAAGCTGAAACGCTTCATAGCACTGGAGGGAAGAAAATTGGAGATAGTTATTCGTAACTGGGATGACTTCAATGCTATTGACCAAGATGGGAACGTCGTGCTGGACTTCGTGGATGACAAGGGAAATGACGTATCTACGGACGAGGACAGGATGTTTGTGGATTTGAACGGTTTTGGCTATACAGACAGAACCGGAAAGAAGATATGGATTGACCGCTGCTGGTATGAAGATGAGTTGGGTAACGAGGTGGAGCCGGACACCGTTACGGGAGAGTATTCCGATATGCCCCATGTGCTCTCCTTTTTGGGGAGACCCTACGACCAGGTGTTCAATATTCTGATGCAGGATGACAAGATAGCCTCACTGATGGCTCCGTTCAAGAGTGCCTACGAGAACAAGGCGAATGACCAGTTGGAAGGTATGGTGGGTACGCTTCGTGTCAATGCGGCGCGGCTTGTTTCCCCTGAAGCCTATTGGGTATTCACCGGAGACGACTTCGACTTGAAGATTTCAGATAAGGCGAATCCGAGTTATCTGGTCATCGCCAACGACCCGGAAAAAGAACAGGTCATTGGTTCATTGAACGCTTTGGTGCTGAACCGACTGATTACCCGTGTGAACTCCAAAGGGAACATTCCGGTAAGCATCATTGTGGACGAGCTACCTACGCTCTACTTCCACAAGATAGACCGTCTGATTGGTACGGCACGTTCCAACAAGGTTGCCGTTACACTGGGATTTCAGGAATTGCCCCAGTTGGAAGCGGACTATGGTAAGGTGGGTATGCAGAAGATTATCACTACTTGCGGAAATATCTTCATGGGTGCGGCACGTAACAAGGATACTTTAGAGTGGGCACAAAATGATGTGTTCGGTAAGGCAAAGCAGACTTCACGCTCCATTTCCATCAACGACCAAAAGGTGTCAACGACCATATCCGAGAAGATGGATTACCTTGTTCCGGCGGCGAAGATAGCGGATATGGCGACCGGCTGGCTGGCTGGTCAGGCGGCACGTGACTTTACTGCCACCGATGAGAGTATGCTGAACCGCTTCGACATCGAGCAGTCGGAGGAGTTCCGTACCACAAAGTATTTCTGCAAGACGCACTTCGATATGAAGCAGATTAAGGAAGAGGAAGCGCACTATGTACCGATTCCCAAACTCTATGAGTTCAAGAATGACCGGGAGAAGGAAATCATGCTGAACCGTAACTTCAAAAGGGTCAATCAGGAGGTGGAAGATATGGTGAAGGAACTTCTTGGAATGGGTTGATGGCTTATGAACAGGTCTCTTTCATTACCCCAATTGAGCGGTAGCTCATTGAAAATCATTGCCGTTATTTCGATGGTGATAGACCATTGCGCCTATTACCTATTGGAACATGGGACGGTATTCTATGAAGCGATGCGCTGTGTGGGACGTATCGCTTTTCCGGTGTTTGCGTTCCTGATAACAGAGGGATTTGCACATACCCAGAACAGGAAAAGATACTTTCTGCAACTATTGGGCTTCGCCATCATTAGCGAAGTACCTTGGTTTCTGCTGAACGGAGCGGATGGAACGCATAACGTAATGTTCACTTTGGCTTTGGGAGTGGTGGCACTGGCTCTGTTGGATAGGTGTCGTGAGTACAAGGTCTTGTCGTTTATGGCAGTAGCCCTTGTTGCTGTATTGGCTTATTATATGGGTACGGATTATGACTGGAGAGGTATTCTAATGATAGCTATCTTTTATATGACCCAACCACAAACGGACAGCTTACAAGGCAGGATAGTTCAGATGCTTTTTACCCTGCCTGTTATGATGCACTATGGGATAATTGGGGCGATATTTACATCGTTTATTATCTTCCAATATAATGGGTATAGAGGATTCATACAAAGCAGTGTAACCAAATATGGATTTTATGCATTTTATCCAATACATCTAATATATATCCATATTATTTCATAAGATCAGATTTAAACTTCTATTTATCATGATGCAGCCAAATGTATATATTTTTTTAGTGTTCCATCTTCGTGAATTTCAATGTATTGGGTTGTTTTATGATTAAATTGGCTTTGAAGTTTCTTCATTGATTCTTCAATGTCTTTGAATTTTTTAAGTTGCTCATTTTTCATTGCAACTATTGATTCTCCTTGTATCCAAGAGGCATCGGCTTCAAATTCTAAGTATTTTACAACATCATGCCTAATTTTATAGAATTGGTCAACATAATTATTCCAATAATCAAGATTTATTCTATCGGCATAAATCTTGATGTCTTCGTGATTTCCAAGAAATTTTGCTACTTTTATAGAGATTACAGATGCAATAAAAGTTAATACCTCGGCATGCATCACCATATCAAGGTAATCAAAGTAATGAGACTTTTGAAGACATTGAATCTTAAGTTTAGCCTCTTCTTTATCGCTCCATTTATAACTAGCGTTAAGATTAACAATGCCAGATAGCAACTCTCTGTATTTTTCTCTGACTATTTCAACATATCCAGAGAATTCCGATACAATCTGTTTATCTGCAATATCATAGGTGCTCTTTTTGTTAAGTTCTATGAATCTATTGTATGCAACTTTCAATTTAGCACGGTCATCAGCGGTAAGAATTTTAATTATATTGTCAAGCTTTATGTCAATAGCATTTAATCTTTCTGTTATTATCTGCTGATAATACTGAGAAGTGACAGCAGCCATACATTGATATACTAGTAATGGTGCAACATTGCTTAAACCTATTTCTGAAAATGAGGCATGTTTTGAAATTTTCCCATCTGTCATAATAAAACCTCTCATAGCATCAGGATTATCCTTGATTCGACAAAGATCTTTGAGCGGTGCATCGCATTTCAGAAGTCCATTAAAAGCTGATGTATTCAGAACTGTTTTTATTGATTCACTTCCCAAAGTAGAAATAAGGGTCTTCCACTCATTTTTTTCATTTTCATCCATTGGTAATTCTTGGCAATGAACTAAATCAATATTGCTTTTTTTTAGAATTGCTAATTGTATATGGTCGTCTTCAACACCTAAATCTTTCTTAATAGGCGTAGTAGGGGCTGCTGCATTTACACGTTCTTGAAGTTTTTTTTGTCCGTTGCTACGTAGTAAATTACGGGCGCCTTCTTCTACAGCAACAACAATTGCTGCAAGAGCTGAGTATAATAGTTTAGGGTTCATACGTATTTTGTTCAATGCAAAAAATATCTGATTTGTAAGAACAAAATTAATCAATTTATTCGATAACTTTTATGAAATAGAGACATTACATGAATTAATATAGGTATTTTCTACATATTTGTGTTAAAGAGCATATATATCCCGGATCTTCCGCATAGCCGATGTCTCTGAGCCACAACAGATAGTTACCACCCTTGTACTTGTATTGCACCTTGGTATAATATGCCCGGACACTTTCCGTCCAATGCCCAAACTCGTAATACTTCCCAGTTCGTGGATTGGTCAGCCCGAAGAGGTTGTGTTTGTCACGACATACCGATGAACGGAACCACCCTGTTTCAAGGATGGCTTGTGCCAGTACGATTTTCGGGTATTGGATGCCGTTACGTCTTATCTCTTCATAAAGATTGGGAATAGTCAGTGTAGGAAGAGAACTGTTTTTCCCAACATCATTTTGGTTCCCTGATTTTAGGGACGTGCTTTTGTCACTATTTCGGGCAATGGAAGTATTGTGGCTGTATTTTCCGACCAAAGTAATCAGCGTGTCTTTCGCTTCTTCCTTTGCCGAATGGGATTCCGTTTCTCCTTTATTATCAGCATTTACAGCCGTTTTCGTCACAAGAACAGGCTTGACATCTGTCTCTTTGGTAATCGTATAGAACTGTGCCGAAGCCTTGGCAGTTCCTAATACCATCATTATTATCATTAGAATAGTGTTGCGCATTTCTTTATCCGGGTATCAGTGGAAATAATTTTGTGTCTGACAAAGCGGTCATTACCGCAAAATTAACTCAATCAACAAACCCGAATGGAAATGAACAACAGAAATCAATCAGAAATGCTGCCCTACGAGAAACTGGCAGTATTGGGTATCGACCGCAAGAAAGCCGACAGTCTGCCGCAGGAGGTAAAGGAGAAGCTGGTTTCCGGTGAGGTGACGCCTCTCATGCAGGTGTCGCTCAGTGCCCGAAATGGTGACTTGATTACGTTACCCCTCAAACTCCAGATGACGACCGACAAAGACGGTCATCCCGCACTCATGGCTTATCCGGTAAGGGTGGAACTGGAAACCGAGCGCAACAAAGTCCTTTTGCTGACCGAGCAGGAAGCGGAAAGGCTCAAAAGAGGTGACATCGTGCAGAAAACCGTGGATGTAAACGGGGAAAAGACAAAGCAATACCTGCAACTTGACCCTGAGACCCAATCGGTCATCCACCGCAAAGTGACGGACATCAAGCTGGAGCAGAAACTTAAAGACATGGAAAAGGTCAACGACATCGAACTGGGCACACAGCAGAAACAGCAAGTGCGTGACGGCAAACCAATCAAACTGAATGTGGGCGGCGAGAAAGTTTCCATAGGTGTTGACCTCAAAGAGCCACAAGGCTTCAAGGTCATCAAGGGAGACCTGAAAGAGTGGGAAACGCAAAAGAAGCTCCGTTATGACGAGCAGCATCCCGAATACCTCGGTCTGGTCATGACCGACAAGAACCGCTGGGAATATCAGAAAGTGGTAGATACACAATCCAAGGAGCGTGCTTTCAAACTGAACCACCGTCCCGAACAGAAACAGGATAAAGGACTCAAACGATAAACCCATGGCACAGAAGAAACCAGAAAACGATACCGGCTTATTGAAGCAGTTCAATGACCTGAAACAGAAACACCCGGATGCGATGCTTCTGTTCAGGGAGGGCGACTTCTACCGGATGTACAAGGAGGATGCGGTGAAAGCCACTGTCATATTGGGCATAAAGGCAATGGATAAAATGCTTCCCGGTGAAAAGACGGACATGAAGATTGCTGAGTTTGCCCATTATTCCCTTGACACTTATTTGCCCAAACTTATCCGTTCTGGAGCAAGGGTAGCCATCTGTGACCGGTTGGAAGACCCCAAGCGGATGAAATTGGAAAAGGAATCAACAACCCAATCAAACAACAAGGATATGACGAAGAAAAGCAAGAAACAGGAGAAGCAGGAAGAACCTGCTCAGGCAGTCAAGAACACTGTCAAGGAGAAGCCTGCCAAGGAACAGAAAACAAAGGCAAAGGCAGAAACAAAGACAGAGACAAAAGCCGATGCTAAAACAGAAGCCAAAGAAACGGTCAAGCAGGAACGTAAGCCCTGTGAACCGCAGATGATAACTGCCAACGGTGAGAAAGTCACGCACGGTCACGCCTATCAAAGCAAGGCGAATCCCGAAGAGTGGTACTTTACTGCCAAGATGGACGGCAAGCAACTCAAACCGCAGCGGATGGACGCAACCGACCTTGCCGCTTTCCAGAAAAAGGAAATGACCGTTCCGCAACTTATGGAACGCTACTACCCGACCAAGCTGATGCAGAGAGTGCCGGAAGAGGCCTTCAAGCTACCCAAGGCGATAGCCGGACCGGAGGGCAACATCACCGTGGATAAGTTCAATGTCTATAAGGAGAAGGACGAGCAACGTCCCGACTATGGCAAGTACAAGTTCTATGCGCAGATTGGCGACACGAAAATGTCCGCCGTGGCTTCCCGACAGGACTTGAACGCTTACTTCGACCGGGTGGCTACTCCCAGTCAGTTGGTGGAGAAGAACTTCGGTGAACGGTTGCACCTGAAAACCGCCTACGAGAAATACCAACTTCCTGAAGGTGTCGAATCCAAAGATGTCCGGGTGGCGAAAGACCGTACCGACAACAAATGGAAGGTGTCGGTCAACCTGGGCGACAAGGGACAGACCTCCAAACATGAAATCTCGTTCGATGACGGCTATTCGCTCTTCAAGGCAAAGACGGCCACCCGTGAACAGATAGCCGCCAAATACCTGACCCCGGAGATAACAAACATGCTTGCCGCACCTGCGGCTAAGGTCGAGCAAACGGCATCCATGAAAAGATAATCCCTAACAGAAACAAATCAATAAAATCAAAATCAATATGGCAACAAAGACATACGAGGAACTTGTGGAACTTCTGCAAGACGGAAAAATAGGACACCTTCATTTTGTATTACAGGGTGAGAACGCACAGGACTTTTTGGACTGGTGCAGGTCGCACGGCACAGACCCTACGGACGAATCGGCGGAGTTTTACATCGAGCAGACGGAAATCGACGTGATGGAACGTCAGGCTCTCAATGATGAAGACTATGGCGTATGGAACTAACTCCCCGTCGGGCACAGGTGGTCAGGCAGCCCTTGACCGCTTTACCGAAATGATGATAGAACGGATGGAACAGATGAAGTCCTCCGACTGGCAGAAAGGATGGATTGGCGGCGCGGGCTATGCCGGTCTGCCGCAAAATGTCGGTGGACGGAACTATTCCGGTTCCAACTCCTTCTTCCTGCAACTGCAAACGGTGGCAAAGGGCTATGAGCTTCCTGTCTATCTCACCTTCAACCAAGCGCACAACCTCAAAGCCCATGTATTGAGGGGCGAGAAAGCCTTTCCGGTCGTGTATTGGGACATGCTGGTCAAGGACAAGGACGGCAAACGCATCAGTTCGGACGAATACCGTGCCATGGGCAAGGAAGAACGGAAAGAACTTGAAGCCATCCCGTTTGTAAAGTCTTTCCCTGTGTATAACGTGGCGCAGACCAACCTGTCGGAAGTACAGCCTGAAAGGATGAAGAAGCTGATGGAGAAGTTCAAACTGCCTGAATTGCGTGATACGGAAGGTATGTATGCCCATCCGGCCCTTGACCGGATGATACAGACACAGGGATGGCTATGCCCGATAAACGCGGACAAGCAGGAAGACGGTGCCTATTATTCTCCCTCCCGTGACATCGTGGTGCTTCCCATGAAAGCGCAATTCAATATCGGTAATACGCCAGAGGACACCTATCGGAGTGGCATGGAGTTCTATTCCACCATGCTGCATGAGATGACCCACTCAACGATGACACCCGAAAGGCTCAACCGGGAAATGGGCGGCAGGTTCGGCGACCCGAAGTATGCGAAGGAGGAACTGGTAGCGGAACTTACCGCCGCTATGATCAGCCATTCCATGGGCTTTGATTCCAAGATAACCGACAATTCCGCCGCTTATCTGGATTCGTGGATTGGGGTATTGAAGAAAGAACCGAAGTTCATTGTCTCCATCATGGCGGACGTGAACAAGGCTTCTGACCTGATACTTGACCATGTGGACAAGCAACGGCTGGCCCTTGGTGAAGACCCTTACCTTGCCAAGAACAACCCGCTCCTGCCGTTGGATCCAAACGAGGAAGTGCCGTTCAAGAATGCCGCCATTGTCAAGACCCGCTCCGGTGATTATGCCATCCGTGCTTCCTACGATGGTGTGGAACTGGGCTTGAAGAAGGTTACGAAGAACACGGCGAGAGCCTACTTCCAACTGACGGACATGAATGACAAGAATGCCTTCCTGAATATAACCGCCCGGAAGACCTACGAGCCGGAGCTTGCCGTGATGCGGCAAGCACGCCAGGAAAGCAGTCAGCTTAAAATCTGATAGTGAATCAAATTACCCGATTAAAGAAGAATATGGCAGATTATAAGGTAAACTTCAAGGAACTGAAATCGCGTGTGGGTGTCGATGATGTTGCTTACGCCCTCGGTTATCGTCTGGACAGGCAAGCCGGTGTCGGGAGGTATATCGAATTGGTACTGGGCAGTGGTTCCGAAAAGCGGGACACCCTTATCATCAGTAATCCGCACAACAAGGCGGCGCAGACCTTCTTCCGCAGGGACGGTTCCAAGGGGGATGTGGTTACACTCATACGTGAGAACCTGGGTTCGTTCTTTGTCTCCGGCACGGACGAGTGGCAAAAAATAGCCAAGGTCATGGCACGTTTTGCCAATATGCCCGAACCGGAATACCGGGAGGACAGGGAGTTTGTGAAGGCAGCCAAAGTGACATCGCACTTCGATGCTTCCCGGTATGAGGTCAAACCAATTGATACGGAGAAAATGCCATTGTTATACTCACAACGGGGACTGTCTTCCGAAACGGTCAAAGACCTTTCCCCTTACCTGGTTTTGCTTCGGGACAAGCAGAATGACAAATTTGACGGTTACAATGTTGCCTTTCCCTATACGGACAAGGACGACAAGGTGAAGGGCTATGAAATACGTGGTTTGGGCGGTTACAAATCGAAAGCCGCAGGAACGGACTCCTCTTCTTCGGCTTGGGTGGCTGACCTGTCCGGTGGAAACCGTGAGGCGGTGACGAGTGTGTTCTTCTTTGAATCAGCCTTTGATGCGATGGCGTTCTACCAAATCCATAAGGCGCAACTGGATAAGAATACCGCACTGGTTTCTATCGGTGGCACGTTCTCGGATGGTCAGATTACTGGGACAATGGCACGCTTCCCCCATGCGAAAGCCTTTGACTGCTTTGACAACGACCTTGCCGGACGTGTCTATGGCTTGCGCATGATGGCATTGCTGGAGGATATTCCAATGAAAATCTCCAAGATGGAAGACGGCATACGGGTGGAAGCCAAGGAGAAATCCTTTGTGCTGAACACGGAACGTCCGTTGTTGGCGCAAGTGGCTGAACATCTGACCATCCGTTACAAGATGGGACAATGGCTACCGCCCAAAGCGTTCAAGGATTGGAACGACTGCTTGCTGAACAAGCCGATGGAACCGGTACTGTCACCCAACAAGAATGACCGTGACCTCAATCTTGCCGGACGAAGGAACACGGGTATCAAATTATAAGGAAGGAGAACCAATCATGAAATCATCAATCAAGAAAATCCTGGCAATCGTGGTGCTATCGCTGGGCGTGGTTGTCCCCAACCATGCCCAACAGACCGACCCGACACTGACCGCTGCTGTTCTCGCCCAAACAGCGGAGTTGAAGAACATCCACAAGCAACGCAAAAAGACACAGGAGAAAATCATTGCCGCCGAAACAGCAGTGACGGTCGCCCTTGACAGGGTGCATCGTGTGGAGGACAAGCTGCTTGAATACCTCTCCAACGCGCAAGGTGCGATGCAGAACCTCTATCAAATCAAACGTGCAGGGGAACTGGTATTGAAAGAGATACCACAGAATTGTAACCTACTCACAAAGTCGGTGGGTCGTAACCTCAAAGGAACGGCGATTGCCGCCATCGTGTCGGACGAACTGACGGATGCCGCCACCCAGATGGCTGCGCTTTATCCGTTCATGAAGCAACTGGTGACTTCGGGAAGCTACGACGTGGTTGGCGGAGACGGTAACAAGGAGAAGCACAAGGTGAACCTGCTTAGCTCAGCGGAAAGGTACTATATCGCCAACGAGGTGGTAACAAGGCTGGAAGCCATCAATACCGACCTCTTTATCCTGGCATGGCAGGTACGTACCCTGTCGTGGAACGACCTTTGGTTCTCCCTTGACCCGGAAGGATGGGCAAATGTCATGTCGGGCAAGAATATCATAACCGGTATCGTCAATGATTGGAACAGAGGATTCCGGTATTGAAAGCCAAATAAATTACAAACTTTTATACATCAACAAAAAATGGAAACAGAAAAGAAAATTATGGGTCGCTGCCCGTTGTGCGGCGGCAACGTGGTGAAAACCTGCAAAGGTTATCGTTGTGAGCATAACATCGGAGAACAGCCTTCCTGCGTGTTGAACATCAACGCTATTATCGGCAACCGAAAGATGGAAGATGACGAAATCACCGAGTTGCTGGATAAACGCTTCATCCTGTTGGACGGTTTCGCAACCAAAGAGGGAAAGACTTTCCCGACCGTACTGGAACTGGCTGATGACGGAGCCATCAATATGCAGGCTGTCATTGCCAAGTGTCCCCATTGTGGCGGTGACATCCGTGTGGGAAGCCGGGCGTTCAACTGCTCCAACTATGGCAACCAGGAAGCTCCTTGCAACTTCTCCATCTGGAGGAACATCGGCGGTCATCAGGTAACGCTTGCCGAGGCAAAGGCAATCTGTGAGAAGAACATCACTACGTCCGAACTGGAAATGTACCGGGAAGATGGCTCCATCTACCGCAAACGGTTAGGGCTTTCTCCTGACAAACTTCAAATCATCAAGATATGACCATGAAACATAGCATAAAACTTGCCTTACTGTTCGTTGGCATTGTATTGGCTGGCGGTATAGCCACTTTGTTGCTAAAGGATAAATCTAATCCGAAAGACCGAGTCAAAGAGGTGGCAGAGAAAGCACTGCTTGCATCCGTTGACCGTCCTGAAACGGTGAAGATTCATGCAGTCAGCACGCCGGATTCCGTATTCGGCAGGGATTATATCACCCAGGAAGAGAAGATGGCTATCTCCGTGGCGATGATGAAAGTGAACGAAAAGGTGATGAAGGAGACGGATGGTTTCGAGAATATGGACTTCGAGGACAAGGCGATGTCAAGCCTGATGGAACGGCAGATGTCCGTGATGTCGGTTATCCGCAACCTTGTGTTTACAGAAAGCCCTGATGACCAGAAACCGTTTTCCAGCTGGAAAGTGAAGATTGAATATGAGGCGGAATCAACGGACGGAAATCCGTACCGTTCCGAATACTGGTTCATTCTAGACAAGGAAGCTGTCTGTGTAGTCAAATCCTTTGAAATCCCGTTGCTATGAAGTGGAGAAGCATTTTACCAATAGGATTACTGGGCATGATAGCCTTGGCATCCTGCGAGTGTGACCATGAAGAAGACATATCTGCCATTTCGGAACTTCATGTCGGCAGTGTGGTCTGTGCGGATGGTACGGTATTGTCCGAGAAACGGTTTGAGGAATCCGACAAGGAGGCAATGGGTATTGTGTTCCATGTGGACAGTGACAACGAACTTGGAAATCTTGGTTATGCGGTCTATATCCACGATATGGAACCGCTGGCTTTTGCCGATACGCTTGGAGTGGACCAAGAGACATCCGCTTCCCTATCCGAAGAAGACGGCAACGAGAATACTTATTCGCTCTTCCACAGCGAGAACGTGGCTTCACCGATGGCAATAAAAGTCTTTGATATGTGGCGTTACGGTCAGTCGGCATACGTCCCGTCCGTGCGGCAACTGGCTTACTTGTTCCAAAACCGTTATCGTGTCAATGAACGGATAACGGCTGTGGGCGGCACACCTGTCAGCCTTGAACCGGGTGATTGTTGGCTGTGGTCATCAACCGAGGTGGAAGGACAAAAGGAAAGCAAGGCGTGGCTCTATTCGATGCAGTCAGGATTCATTCAGGAAACACCGAAAGACCAACCGCACAAGTTCAGGCCAGTTATCTCCATCAAAAGGAGCAAATGACATTAGAATCAATGTATAACAATAACACATCAACAAGAATGGATATGAAAGAATTGATAGAACAGTTGGAACAGAAAACAACAGAACTTTTTCGGGATGCCCGTTCCCAACTTGACAAGGGGAACAAAACGGCGGGTCTCCGTGCCAGACGAACTTCGCTGGAAATGGAACCGCTATTGAAACAGTTCCGGAAAATGTCGTTGGAAATAGCCAACGAAAAACGGAAAGATTGACCGTCAGACAATACGGCATAGTTGCCGATTCCTTTGAATGAAGTCCCGGTGTACACACAAGGTACATCGGGATTTTTTTTGCTCTTTATCCATGTCATCACGCATCAGTGGATTTTTCGATACAAAGTAACGACAGGCGGGAACGATGGCAAACGCCGCTATGCTTGCCTGCACGGAAAGCGGCCGGCAGCCTTCCGCAATTTGTATCAAATTGGGTATTCCAACCGCTTTCCATTGGTCACGTTTGCCTTACGTTCCTTTTCCCTTTCGTGTGGAGCGTATCGTAAAAATTCACCGGATGCGTGAAGCCGAAAGGCTTCAAACAAAAGGGAAAATAAAAAACAATTCAAAATTTAGCGATATGGATAGAATCAAGTTGGTAGTTTATAATGAATACGCATTGGGATATATTATGCCTGAGCGACCGAATACGGTATATACATTGGCTGATAGCGTATTGCGTGGTGCTCCCTTTCGTGTGATGTTTGAACCTTATTATATAGGTTCACACGATACCGTCAGACTGGCAGGTAGGCAGGACTTCGAGACTTTTAAGGTTGTATTCGATGGGTACGACAATTCCGAAGTATATGAGTTTGACACCAACCGATAACAAGAAAAATCAATGTTATTATAATCGTAAAATCGTATGAGACTTATAGACAGAAGGGAAAGGATGGTTCTTAATGGCAGTGAATATGAATTGACCCTGCTATGGAACAGAGAGAATATCAGACGGTGTTGTTTCGGGATGTGTCCAGACTATGCCTATATCCGAAAGAACGGAAAGAAATTCGCTGATATTGAGTGCTATTCAAATATGACTGGCTTCACAATTGAGAATTTCCATTTGACACTGGTAAAGCCGGAGTGGAAAGTGGTCGTTCACACCGATGACATCAACACCATACCGTTCAAGGCACTTCTCGCCAAGTTGCCAAACTTATAACAGATAACTCTCTAAACACAACAGATGAAAGGAACAGAACATTTTAAGGAAATCATCAAGAACTATCTTGACAACAGAGCAAAGGAGGATGAACTCTTCCGTGCCAAGTACGAAACAACGACACGCACCATTGACGATGTGGTAAACTATATCTTTAATGAGGTACAGAAGTCGGGATGTTGCGGTATCAGCGACATGGAGGTGTTTTCAATGGCTGTACACGCCATAGATGAACCCACCCTTGAAATCGGTAAGCCGTTGCAGTGTTCAGTCGTGGTCAACCATCATATAGACTTGACCGAAGAGGAAAAGGCGGAACAGAGAGCCATTGCCCTCAAACGCTACCAAGACGAGGAACTGCAAAAGATACAACAGCGTAACAGCCGACCGAAAGTTAGTAAACCGCAAAAGAGCCAGCAACCCGAACTATCACTTTTTGATAATTTCTAAACCATGAAAGCAAGGACAAAGTTTGAAAAATGGGTGGCAGCTTCCAACGAGAAACTGACCGCCATCGGCTCAAAAGCCGTGGAGTGGGCAGTAAGAAACGTATTGGAACATATTGCGTTCCGTACTTCCCGTCAGAAATGTACGTGTGGCGATTGTGGAGAGAAGTTCGACTACAAGGGAAAAGGTAAGTTTGTCCGTTGTCCGCATTGCGGAAGCAAGTTGGAAGTGAAAGATACCCTCAAACGAAAGGGTGAAACATCTTCCTATTTCTCCACTTTGGAAACGATGGATAGCTTGCAAGTGCAGAGGGTATTCCTGATTAAAGCCATTTACAGAAAAGAACTGCCGATGAATGTTTGGCATATGGAAGTCTGCCGTCTGTGGCTCAACGTACAAGGACAAACCGCCTTGACTTCAAGAAGCAGGACATTGGGGCATTATATGGATAGTTTCAACTGGGGTTCACCCATTGAATTGCGGAACATGAACGATGTGCATGGAGTTATATCCGGCACTGCCGTCTATCCGAGGTATTCCGTCCTTCCTGAATTAAAACGTAACGGTATGAAAGGACGGTTTCCCGATTGCCATCCGACAAAGCTGATGAAGGCACTTCTTTGTGACCACCGCATAGAAACAATGATGAAAGCCGGAGACCGTAAGTCTGTAGCGTATTTCATCTATCATCCTTTTGACCTTGACCGTTGCTGGCAGTCTTACAAAATAGCCACACGACATCATTACCGACCGGATGACATTGGGTTATGGTGTGATACCGTCCGGCTTTTGGAGAAGTGCGGTCGGGACATCCACAGCACCCAATATATCTGTCCCCTAAATCTGAAAGTCGCACATGACCGATGGCTGAACAAGGCAACGGTTATGGAAGAAAAACGCAGGAACAAAGAGCAGATGATGAAAGTCAAGGAGCAGGAAGCGGCTTTCTATAAGAACAAGTCTTGTTTCTTCGGTATCGTAATCAGTGACAACGACATTGAAATTTCTGTGCTTGATTCATTAGAAGCATATCAAGCGGAAGGTGAAAAGATGAAACATTGCGTATTCAAATGTGAGTTTTATGCCAAAACCGATTCTGTTATCCTATCGGCTCATGACCGCCAAGGCAATCGTATAGAGACTGTAGAGTTTTCTTTGAGCCAAGGAAAAGTGATACAAAGCCGTGGAGTGTGTAACTCCAATACGGAATACCATGACCGGATTGTCAAATTGGTAAATGATAATGCCTACCGCTTCTTGGAGGCAAGGGCATCAGCATAAGTCCCTTTTATCTGTTCTGTATTCCGTCCTACATCGAAAAACGTGTTTAACTTATTGTTATAACCAAGAATGCAATTGTCACAAGAGTATTTGATATATTGTGCAGTTGTGGTATTGCCATAGTATTTCACTATTGTACAAAGATTGGCTAATATGCATTTGGCTTCGTTTTTTGTTTCATCTGATTGTATTATAGCCATAACTTGCTTTATTTCATGCTGATAAAGTTCTTTTGTATTCATAATCAGCTAAAAAGGAAATATTTAATCGCGATTACAATTATAAGAGCGTAGCTACCGGCTAATATATCATCAAACATCACGCCCCATCCTCCTTTTACGTTTTGGTCTATCCAACGACACCCCAAAGGTTTAAAGATGTCAATAATACGGAATAGGGCAAAACCTATTATAGCAAATATCCAAGTACGTTCTGCTGCTGGAGCAACCAATAAGGGAATCCATGTACCAACGTATTCGTCAATAACAACCGCACGTGGGTCTGTTCCCCAATATCTTTCCATAACATTTGATGTCCATACGCCAACAAAAGTTGTGATTACGATTAAAGTAAGTGTAACCCACAAGAGAGTTGTAGGAAATAAAACAAGATAAAGGGCATACCATATTGCCAAAGCAATAAAGCCTGCAAATGTTCCGGGTGCTCCGGGAAAGAAACCACTTCCCAAACCCGTAGAAATGATTACATGAAGCCAAGGTGCTTTGCCTAAAGTATGATTATTGTTGTTGCTCATTTTATTTGCCAAATAAAGTTTTCAAGATACTTTTTCCTATCTTACGTTCCAAACCGGATTTTGAAGTTGGAATTCCTGTTTCACGAGCGAACTTTTGTTTTGCATTTGTAATGCCCAAAGCCCTTTTCCAAGAAAATGATAGCCCCGGAATACTAATACTCTTTTTTCTTTGTACCATTTTGAATGTTAAAAACGGGCATGCCCAATATAAATCAGGCATACCCATAATATTGTTTTATTTTGTTATCAAATGCCAAATCTCACGTACCCAAAGTACGAGCGACGAGCCTATGATAATGATAATCCAGTCTTCAAACTTTAAGCCACATACATTGAAGAAGTCTTGTAAGAACGGGATTTCAACCATAGCAATCTGTCCGAGGAATACAACAGCTATAATGGCAAGCAGTCCTTGGCATCCCTTGAAGTGCAGCGCACTCTTACCTGTTTCAAATGCACGGGCATTGAACAGATAGAAGAAGTGAGTCATCACGAATGTTGTGAAGAGCAATGTCAATTCATACGTAGTCAGACTGTCACGTTCCCCAATATACAGATTCAGAAGATCACGCATAGATGTGTAGTCACCGTGTTCGAAGACGAAAAGCATAGCGACCAGAAGGAAGAAGAAGAAAAATCCGACACCGAGGATTTCTTTTCTCATCGAATCACTGAGTATGGATGCCTTACGGTCACGAGGTTTGTCATTCATTACAGATTTCGACGGTGGTAGTGAGGCCAAGGCAATAGCTGCAAATGTATCCATGATAAGGTTTATCCACAGCATCTGTGTCACAGTCAGAGGTGACTGTGTTCCCATGAATGCACCAACAAGAACCAAGAAACAAGCTGTGACGTTTACTGTGAGCTGGAACAGCAGGAAGCGTTGGATGTTCTTATATAACGAACGTCCCCACATTACGGCATTAGCTATGGTGCTGAAAGAGTTGTCCTGAATGGTCATATCCGAAGCTTCCTTAGCTACAGCAGTGCCATCACCCATTGACAGGCCGACATCAGCTACATTCAGAGCCGGAGCGTCATTTGTACCGTCACCTGTGGCGGCAACCACGAGTCCACGTTTCTGGAGAAGTCGTACCAATCGCTCCTTATCATTTGGACGCGCACGGGACAAAATTTTCACATCCTCAACACGGTTCAGCAATTCGTCATCTGTCATTGCAGCGAACTCAGTTCCAGTTAGTATGTTCTTATCAGTATCCTTTTCGTTCCAAAGACCAATCTGTCTGCCTATCTCTTTTGCAGTTCCGGATGTGTCTCCCGTAACAATCTTGACCTGTATGCCAGCACTTACACAGTCATTGATAGCAGCGGGAACATCCTCACGAACAGGGTCTGAAATACCAAAGATTCCCACAAAATTCAAATCGTTCACGTTCAGTTTCCCATCCTTGAGAACCTGTTCACTACCATTACTCTCAACGTATGCCAAAGCAAGTGTACGCATTGCTTTGTTTTGATAATCCAAGAGCAAACTCTGGTATTCCCGTTTTTGCTTTTCGTCCAGATTGGAGAGAGCAAGCAAGATTTCAGGAGCACCTTTAACGAATGCCACATTCTTATTTAGAACAACGGATTTAACAACAGAAACCATGTATTTGTTCTCTGTAGAGAAAGGAAGACGGTCTATGATTTCCGAGTTCTCTCGAACAGTAATATAACTGATTCCCTTGCCATTTAACCACAATAGCAAGGCGGCCTCTGTGGGATTTCCAACAGCTTTGATAGCCTTTTTATCCGAGAAATCAAGATTTGCAGTGGTATTGGTGGCTATCATTTCTGCAAGTAACTCATCTGAAATCTTTGCCAATTTGGTTTCAGCCACCTGCATCTGATTCTGTGTAAGAGTACCTGTTTTATCTGTACAAATCACAGAAGTCGCCCCCATAGTCTCACATGAATGCATGGTTCGTGGAAGGGTATTTTCTTTCATTAATTTGCGCATACTGAAAGCAAGGCTCAATGTTACAGACATGGGAAGTCCTTCAGGAACAGCAACCACAATCAAAGTAACGGCAATCATAATGGTATTGAGCGAGTATGTCACGAAATCAATCCATCCTTGACTTGTTGAGAAATCTGCATTGCCCATATAGAAATAGATGACAATACGTCCAACCAAGATAAGGGCGGCAAACACATAGCTTGCCTTTGTAATCAGATCAGCCAGTCCATCCAGTTCTTCACTCAACGGTGTAGGATTACCTTCATCCACCTGTGCAGCCTCAAATACCTTGCCACTCTCTGTAGCATCTCCGACCTTGAGTACCTTGGCTGTGCAATAGCCCTCAAGGACGATTGTACCTTTCATTATTAGATTGGAGGCATAGGTAGCATTCTCATCAAAGTCTTTGGGGACAGTTGTCTTATATGCCTGCGGTTCTCCCGTCAAAGAAGACTCATCAACATTAAGATTCAACGATTCAAGCAACTCACAATCTGCCGGAATCTCTTCACCCGCCTCAAGAAGAACAATGTCACCTACCACAATATCTTTGCGTGGAACTTGGCACACATTATTATTACGTATCACTTTTACCAGCGTATCATCATTAACTTCATTCAGGCTTTGGAAAGTCTTTTCGTTGCTTCTCTCCAAAAAGAAAGCAATACTCGTTGCCAAAATCAAAGCTACGATGATACCGACAGGCTCAAAGAACGTCTTAAAGCCAGCTCCGACCCATACAAATTCATAAATAGAAATACCCATTGACAGCACAAATGCTGTAATAAGAATTCTGAACAACGGATCACCATATCCTCCAAAGAAACCAACAATAATGATAAACAATGTGGCTGCAGTAATAATTTTAGGCATGCTCCAAATTATTGCTCCCATGCTGCCACTTAAAATAAAGGCGGCAACAATGGATGCAACAATTAAGCCAAACATTCCGATTGAGATCCAATGCGTACATGCCTCTTTCAAAACATTCCATAGTGTTTCCTTCTCTGGCGGTGTCAGAATGTTGACACCATACTTCTTGCGGCTTTCACGCACTTGCTTATCCGTTAAGCCTACAAAATGCTGTTTTTGTTCCATAATTGTTACTTTTTTAGTTTATATGTTATTTTCAATATTTTCTTATCATTGTCTATTTCTATCTTTCCAAGTTTGCTCAGTACACTTTGTCCCAAAAGTAAAGGCGCAGCTTGATTACGCACAACAGAGGCTTTAATGTTGTCAAGATGCAATGTTCCAAACTTCACCTCTTTTAGATTGATGACAGTACCTTCGCTTACATTCCCGTCTGCTGTAAGGAACCGTTGTTTTCCAACGACATCCGATGAAGACAAATATCCATTTTTCACCATAAATGTTGCCTCAACGGAAGAAAGAGAGACATCAGAAGCTCCTGTGTCAAAAATGAAATGTAAGGGTAAGCCGTTGATTGTACATTTCACTTTGCACAAATCACCCTCTTTTACAAAAGGTATCTCTTCCATTTGTTCTACATACAATGTAGAGTCATCCTCATCGGTAACAGTCTCTTGTATGTGCTTCTGTTTGTATTTCTCTATCAATGCTTTGTATGCTTCATCATTACGGATGTTATTCAAATCACGGTCACGTTCAATATGTGCGAACCTTCTGAAGCCGAGTTCTAATGCTTTGCGTAAATAATCGATGGACTTTTCTTTTTCACCCATGATAGAATATAAACATGCTGCATCATAATAATCTCCCTTGTCGTTCTTTTTCAACATTTCATTTACAATTGAAATCGCCTTTTCTTTGTTGCCAAGATAGTAGTAGGCATATTGTGCGCATTCTATTTCGTCGGGAACAGAATCAAGCTTTATCACCTGCTTAAAATCCTTTTCCGCTGCACTCATATCACCTTTCAAATGGTACAGGACCCCACGGTTAAGGTATGTGTAGGCGTAGTCAGGTTCCATTGTAATGCAGAGCGTGTAATCTTCTATCGCTCCGTCAATGTCCCCAGAGTGGTCTTTGAACCATCCTCTGCGATAATACCCAAAAGCATAGTCTGGGGCTTGCTGAAGGTAGTTATCCATTGTTGATATTGCATTCTTTGTCCTGCCAGCATTATCTTCGATATTTGCTTTATAGAAAATATAGTCTGTGTCCGTAGAATCCAGGCTAATGGCCTGTTCACAGTAGAATAAAGCTCTCTCATAATCGCCTAAATCATTATAACAATTTGCTAATCTGTATGCAACTACATCGTTGCTTTCTTTTGTGAGGGCCTCCTTATAATATGTAATGGCATTACTATATTTGTCAACATGTTCATAGGTAACGCCAAGGCAATAGTTCCAATAGTTTTCATTCGGCTCTTTCACTTTTTGAGCCTTCAGTTTTGTGACGGTCTGCACAAGTGCAGAATCTGCCAAAGTTTGCATTAAATGAAATGCTTTGTTATCACGGTCAATTGATAATGCCATTATGACATCATCTATCGCTTTGTCATATTTTTTCAGACCCATGTAACTTTCTGCACGGAAAGAATAGCCAGAGGAATAATTAGAGACTAGTTTAATGACATGGTTAAATTGCAAAATGGCGTTGTCCCATCGTTTCTGTGCATTGGCATTACGTCCAATCCCCATATATCCCATCACATCCCCTTCATCAAGAGAAATCATCTTGTTGTAATCGGCATCTGCCAGATTGTATTTCCCCTGTTCGTAATATATTTGAGCACGTTGATTATATGCTCGTGAGTCATTGGGAGTGATACTGATGACCTGTGAGTAATCTTTCAAAGCATGTATTGTATCTTCCAAACAGAGATAAATTGCTGCTCGGGTGGCATAGGCAAACGATAGATACTCCTTGTCTTTGGAAGGAATCTTCTTTATCGCCATATTTGCTGCAGTAAGTGCCTTGCCATATTCTTCAAGATGGTTTCGTACAAGTGCAATCCAAGAGTAAGCATAGCCATCGTCTGGATATTCACTTATTTCCTTATTCAGGTATTCAAGTGCTTCCTCTACATTATTGTTCTGTATAGCTTCCACACCCCGTGTATAATTATAGCTATCGGGACGTTTTACTTTCTGTGCCCAAACTGATGCTGAACATAGAATCATAAGGGATAATATTATTTTTGCACGCATATAGAAATGTTTTAAGGTTGTACGGTTTTATTTTTCAATTGGTTCATCCTTTGGACTCAAGGATTGGTAAGTTTGTTTCAGTCGGGACATATATAACGGTCTTATCACTCAAATCTGATTGTTGACGTACCCATAGATACTGGATGTAAGTCGGTGTGATACTTTCATTTTCTATTCTAATAGCCTCGGCAGCTCCTTTTGCCCGTTCAATTTCTGCTTGTGCGTTTAGCTTCTCCGCCTCAAGGTTTGCCCGAGCCTCTTCTATTTTTATTTTGCGGTTTTGCTCTGCCTTGGCAAATTCTGCCTTGCCTTCCATTTCTTGCGACCAGACATTATACCAAGGACGTATAAAAGCCATGCCGATAGAAAAGATTGCGACCGCGCAAATTCCCCATAATACCATTCTAATAATACCGGGTGTGATGTTGATGTTATTGTAATTATTCATATTTCAATATTAATTGAGATTGTGTTTCCGATTATTGCTGGATTCTACAGAAGGCCGCCTCAAACTGCGCCATCCTTATCCTTTGGCTTCCGATAACTGCCGTATCATAGTCGCATTCAGCATCAATCACTTTGCTTACAACTACAAATAGTTCCAAACTCATAAGTAAGAGAAAAAATATTCCATAAAAAATTCCAGCCAAAGGACGTGTTGTGATGATAGCCCACATAGCCTCTAGTTCCTCTAGAAAACCTACATTATCTTGGCATTCTGCCCTCGCGGTTTCCTCCACTGTTTGTTTTTTCTTGGTCCATTCCATTTCTTGTTCAACAAGTGCTTTCATTTTCTCGTTGTTCGCTTTAACAATATCTTGTTTGGGATTTACCACTTGGTTTGTTGTTACAGAAGGATTGTTTACTGTTCTCACTACACCATCCACAACTATTTTTTGCTGGCTCATTGTAGCTGATTTCTGAACAATCCAGGGATTGGCATTGATATCTGCTTGCAACTGTGAGTTTATTCTGTTTAACGAATCTATTTCTGCGGTCAATGTTGCCAATTTGCTGTTGATTATCGAAACGCGTTTCTCCATCAAATCAGCCACTTGCATTTCTATGTTATTGGTCAATTGCTTATCAATATCTTTGCCAAACATGGTCTGGTCAAATATCGTAGAGCCAACAATTGCCATAACAAAAGCAATTATTGCTCTAAAAGCCATTAGTTTTAAGGACTTCTTTGTAGTCAGTAGTATCTGCCTTTCTATCATTATTACTACAATAACGAATATTATTGAGACCATTATACATCCCCACACAGGTAGTTCCATATACCGTTGAGCGAAACAAAAGCCGGTTACACTCCAAATCGTCATTAGAATCATTAGTGCTGAGGTGTATTTGCTTAGTTGGCTTCTGCTTGCCTCTGAGCATTGCGCAAGAAGAGTAGGATTCCATCCTGTCAACTTACATCCAAGTTTAATCCACCAGTTCATATTACTTGCTTTTTACGCCGTTACTCTTGTTGTTGTGTAGGTATTTGTCTCGTTCTTCAAAGACATTTCTATACCTCTGTTGCCATTGCCGCCCATAGCAATGGTTGCGACGCCTCTTAAGAACCCACATTCATACGACTGAAGCGGAATGGATGCCTCACTAGTGTTGTTGCGGAAATTGTCTTCAAGACAACGAAGTTCTTCTTTATGGCTGTCAATGAGTGCGATTTTCTTTTCTAATTCTGATACAGTAGTAAGAAGTCCTGCAGCACTACAGTTGTTAGCACGTTCCTGAAGGTCTTGTCTCATTATGTCGTAATTGAGATTTATTTCTCGAAGAACCATCAGTATTTTGTTCTTGATGATATTCATGTTTAGGTCTCTGAAAGTAAGATCGCATTTCAACATTGCATCCTCAAATCCTTTCTGCTCATAGTTCTTATGAAGATATCCGTATACGATATCTATAGGCCACCCAGTAGCATACGATACTGTCAAAGGGCGTTTTTCTTCCTCATTGTTCCTTGGTTTAGAGGCTTCCTCTGATACAATGTCTTCCTGTGCCGTAGAAGGTTCTAACACGGGCAAGGATATCTTCGGAGTGTTATCCGTACCATCCTTTTTGTTTAAGAATCCAAATAGTTTCATTTTCTTTTGGGTTTAATTGTTCAACTTTTGATGTTGCAAAGTTACCTCCATGTCAGCGGATAAATCGTATTTCCATAACGTTACAGCCATTGTGTCAAGTTGCTTGGGAAATTGGGATGCAAGGTTCTACGTGTCTTCTATTGCCGCAATTTTGATTGATAATTAACTCCGTGTTTAAGATAAACCATGAGAAGCATCAATCCGATGAAAACCATAATAAGTGAAACGCCCCAAAAGTTTGAAAAAGAATCGTATAGTCCATGAATAATGACAGGCACGGATATAGCTAAAGCATATAGTCCTCGCCTATATTTAGGGTACAAGTGGGCAAAAGCAAGGAAATATCCAGCTATGCCACACCAACAAGCATGTAGGAAAGGAAGGCTTGTCAATCTGGCTATATTCAAGAAGAAAGACACATCGTATGTCTGCTCTGCGTTTACCGTTATCTGATAGCCAACTCCCTCATACACTCCAAACGCTATTCCAGACATAAGACCATAAAAGACCATCGTTTGTGGAATCAATGGTTCTTTAGTTCTTCTCAAAATGAATATAAGAGGCAAGAGCTTTACTAATTCTTCTGTCAGTCCAACTCCAAACACAAAGCCTAAAATGTTTATAGGAAATGATGTTTCTACAAGTGCATAAAAAGGATTTAGATTGGGAAGTCCTGTGAAGTCCCATAAAGTAAAAACAAGAATCTGTGTTAAGAAAAACACGGACAAAGTGGTTTTCAAACTTACTTGTTGCGTTTTGAAACAGGTATAGAAGAACAATCCCCAGATGATAGAAAAGTATAGTGATACTTCATAGAACAAGAGAACACCCCCTAAAGGCATGTTCATGATAACCATTGGTAACAACCCGACGATTGCTAATATCAAAAAACGCTGGTCTGTAAGGAATGACTTGGAAAGCATAGTTGTCTTGGGGAATATTAACTCGGAGCCAATCATCTTTAGTTGGGATAAGATATTCCCCTTATTGGTCACTTTCGGTCTCAATCCGCATTGTCTAAGATAGTAGCTAACGGTATGCTCCTGCAAGTCACCATCTTTTATGGCTTTATCTTGCACAAGCACTTGACCATTGTTGACATAAGAAAGCAAAGCACTTTCTGTATAAGGACCAAATTTTTGGTTGTTACGGATGATGTATATATTCATAAAATTTAATTTCGTCCTTTAGGGTCTGGACCATATTCATTTTCAAACTTGTCGCCATCAGCGAAAATTTGCATGCATATCAGATACAGATTATATATGGGTATTAACAGAAAGAATATATATGTACCAGAGCAACCTCGATCATGAAAACGTTTACATAATTGTGCCCAATAAAACCATAAAGCTGGGATATACGATAAAAGAAGCAAAATAGCACTTCCTCCTTCTATATCTGGATCTTCTGCAGCTATGTTTACAATTATTGCCCAAATGGTAAATATTATTAAGCTAATCCCAAATTCCAAGCGACGGATTCTTCCTTTAAACGAGAATGGATGGCTGAACATCCCAAACTCTTGGGGGATTAAGGTTGTACTATTTGTATTTGAGTTATTTCCTTTCGGCTGATGGAAGGCAGAATCCGACATAATCGAGGAATCTTCTTTCTTATCAAGGTTTATACCCTTCTTAGAGTATCCTTCACAAGAGGTTTGATTGTAATTCGGCAAAGTATTATGTGCACGACAAATGTTACCATCAAATAATTTGCAATTATTACATTGATCTTTTATTGCCATAAATTTAATTTTTTACAAGTTGAACAACTACAAGTCTTCCTCCCTGATTCTTATCCAACAAAATCTGCCGTCCATCGGTTAGTGGTACAAAACCACCGATGGGGACATTCTTTCCATCTGTTATATCTTTCATGTCTGGTAAACGGCGATTGATGAGAATCCATTGACCGTTATGAAAATGAAAGTCTCCTACTGGTCTCTTGTCTTCCGCACTTGTTTTTTCATTGGCTGAAACAAGATTGTTTGAATGCCATTTGTAAAGCGTTTGTTTGTCATACACCATCAAACGATAGTTTTCTGATATGTATTTGCCATGTGATGGTGCATAGTAAAAGTTAAGTATAGGCAACTGCCCTTTGTACTCCTTACCGCAGAATGGACAGCGAGGTTTTGTGGTATTGTCAAACACATACCAATGTGCTTCACAATTCAGATTTTGACATGGTTGTACAAGGTCACAGGTCTTTACCAACGCATCTTCCCATTCCGCCGCACTTGGACGTACAGAAGGATTATGAAGACCATCAATGAATGCTCTATCAAATAATTTCTTCAAATATGGACCACAAATAGTATAGGGCATCTTAGTTGGGTCTCCTTGGGGTAATTGTGATTTAGCTAACTGGTCAGGCTTCACTCTATTGGTTTTGTCTGTAGGATGTTCTATGAATAAAGCCTTTGAACCATAACGCATATCATCATCTTTCTGCGGGTCATCTATATCCCATACTTTTCCACCATCAAGTGGATGACGATTAAGCAAGAATGTATATATCAATACTGCCAACGCATGTCTGTCCGTGGAAATTTGTGGAAGATTCTTTTTCGGATCATCCACTTTCAACGTCTTGGTCGCGAGCACTTCTGGAGCGATAAAACCAGGTGTACCTACAACCTCTGGTGGAAACTTATGCGGAACCACAAGACCATCACAGTCTATGATACAGGCATTTCCGCTCAACGGGTCAACCAGCACATTATTGTAAGATAAGTCGGAGTGTGCTAACCCTGCTGCATGAAGTCGTCGCATAGCACGGGCAATTTTCAGGCACATGTGCAGACGGGTAAGAAAGGTTCCTTTCTGCTCAACAGGAACAAACTTATTAATAAGTTTGGCCGATGAAAACCACTTACCATTCTTCTCTTGACCATTCTTGATGAATGGCCATGAATCTGCGACACCGCTGAAGAAAAACTTTTTGTCATAGAAAGGGATGACTATGCCAGTCAACCCTTTCCATTCAACAATTTTTGTAGGCCATGCAAAAAAAGCATTCCAATATTGCCCTATTGCATCTGCTGTGAATATTCTATTTCTGTGAGTATTCACAATATCGTTTATACGAGCCTTGTCATTGGCATTTATCGGTTTGCGATAGAACGCTACCACATATGTTTTATCTGTGGAGAAATATACGTCCTTGACACCACCCTGAGCTTTGATTTCATCAAAAAACTCAACGATGCTGCCGTCCGTTGCCGTTAAAGTAACCTTATTTGCCATAACTTACCCTTTTCTATTCGTTGTTTTTATTCTCTACAGAATTTTCTATGTTTGGTTCATCCGCCTCTGATTTCTCTTCAGTAATAGCGTCTTCGCCTTCATAGAGGATTGCTATCGTTCGGTCATCATGGTTTCCTGGTGACCAGAAATCGAGCCATCCCAAGAGTTGGTCTTTTGATGCTTCATTGTCATCAGTAAGTTCAACTCCGTTTTCTTTGAAGTCAATCCATAAAGCATCCCATTTGTCGGGATTGTTCAAGTTCGCATCAGTTTCAAACTTCGGGTCACTTACACCATCAGTCATTAAAAACAATGCGGTGAAATCATCTACAATGTTGAACCTCAAACGCTGATAGAGTGATGAAGCATCTTTGAAAATTTCCGGCATTGTTAGGAAACGAGTCTGACCAGCATATTCTCCTTCATCTGGAACTCCAAGTATTTTAGCAGAGTGAGCTTTCCTGTCATATAGGCATATTGCACCATCACCAACCCAAAATGATGCTAAGAACCAACCGAATGGGAATTTCTTGCAAATGGTGAGCAAAAGCGTTGTAGCATATAGTTTTGGTTGATTTTGAGTCAGAGCTGCTTCTGCGTTGATAGCCTTATGTGCCTTAAAAGCAGCAGTTCCCACAATTTTGTAAATATAGTCTCCGACTATCTTGCGAACATCAGTCTCACTATCACCTTTCTGCTCGTCATATTTTGCTATGGCATTTTCAAAATCCTTATTGTTGTTGAGTTGCACAATGCAGTAATTTACAGATTCCTCACAAGCTATCCTAGAGCCTTCACGAGAAAATTTTGCAGAACCGGCACCATCTGCTACAGCCATTATATACCAACCATTATCAGTATGTATCATCTTGAAATGGTCGTCACGTGGTTTGCCTTCTTGTGCATGACTTCGTCCACGCTTGCTTGCAGCAACAATGTCTTTTTGAGGTGTTCCTTCAAGAAGAGCCTCTACCTTGATATATTCAGATTGAGTATCATCCTTCTTATATTTTGGCTCAGACATGTTGTCCCAATCTACAGGAATATCCTTCCAAAGCTTTCGGGGGTCTTGATTGATGACAAATGGTACTTTTTTTTCCAGTACAGGACGGTCTGACGGCATCTCTATGCCAGTAAAAACATAACGGAGTGTTAGCTCGAATGTAGATTGTGCAGTGGCACCGTCCTTGCGAAATGATTCCAATGAGGGTGTCCCCGTAATGGAAAACGATTTCCCGTCAGGTGCAACACTTAGAAGCAATCCATGAGTTTCCTCGTCAAGTCCTGTAATACTTTCAAGAACTATATCAACACCAGCAATTTTGTCTGAAGATAAAACTGGCATTTCTACAGTTTGATTGTATGTCTGATTTTCTTTTGCATTAGGAATATTGAGATTCCAAACAATCTCACATTCCACCATTTTTATTTTATCCATGAGATATTCATCGTATAAATTCCATAATTTCCCAGACAAGAAGCGAAGAAAATTTTCAGCCTTGTCACCATCGCAATCTTCAAGAAGAATCTGAATAACTTTATCTATATTCATAGCCTTAACCCCTTCCTCTTGTTATGTCCATACCGCCTTCTGCAATCTCGCCCAAGGATCCTTCCATTCCACACCAAGGGCAAGCTGTGGTATGACCATCGGAACACATGATATTGCCACATTCGCACACGACCACTCCAAGTTGATTTCCACAGCACGGGCATGTTGGAACACCACGAAGAGACGTAGTGTTTATGTTACGGTTGGATTTCCCATCGCATAACTCATTGTATGTTTCTTCGTCAATAGGGTATGTTCCCACAAGTTTGAAGTCGGTTGCTTTGATATTTAAGGATTCCAAACCTTCTATGTCGAATAGATGCTTTGCATATTTTACAAGATACAATTTCTTCGTATTAGAACATCTGCCTAATAACACGACGAAATTCTCATCCACAATACACGGTTTAGATGTATCCACCTTTTCTAAACTGATGCCAGAAGTAGATGCAAGTTTCACATCATCATCCCCCATATCGGAAACAGACACGCTTGTTGCTTTAATAGATGCTGTTACCCATTTGAAAAATGATTTGAAAGAAATCTCGTCCGTCTTATTCAGACGAAGAACATTATCAGAAATCTGTCCAAGCAATTGTGTGTTGACATTGTCACCGATAGAAATTGCAACAATATTAGCTTTACCACGATACTTGTTATTCCATCGTGTGAAAGCATTTGAAGGATTGTCTGTCGGATTCCCATCAGTAAACAAAAATACAATGGGTTTCCAATCACCCTTTTGTTCAGTAGTAGTCCTGACAAGCGTTTTATCCATGTCATCCATTAAGAACTCTAATGCGTTGCCAAGTGACGTTCCTCCTCCAATAGGAAATGTAGGAGGATAGAACTTATATAATTCTGTAAGTGGAGAAACACATTTTGCCTTACCTGCAAAAGCAATAACAGAAATGTAAGCTGTTTCGAGGGCGTAAGGGTCTGTGCGTAACTCTTGCACAATCATTCTCATTCCATCCTGTACTTGTTGAATGGGTGCGCCGACCATCGATTCTGATACGTCAACAAGGAAATATACCGGTAATCTTCTCATATATTATTTATTTTTAGTTTCTGTTAATGATTATAGGAAGGGGGCTTAGGTATAGTTTCCCCGGGCCAGTTATTTTCATTAGGCTCAACCCTTCTCCTCTTAACACATTCCCGACAGACCATCCAGCCTGAATTTGTGAAGACGAAAAGCCATGTAGTGCTACGATGTGATTCTCATCCACTTCTATGGACTCTCCATGATTTAATATCTTTTCAATGGGAGATCCCAGTGAGTCAAGAAATATGGTTGCATTACCTTCAACTTTTTGGAACAATCCCACACCGCCAAACAATCCTTGCAAGTTCAGATTGAGATTAAGATGCACCTTGTCTGACGATGCCACATAATGCCCTCTTCGGCAGATCAGATTCTCACCTTGTAATTTGATTGGCACTAATGCACAGCAACTACCTGAGAGGACTAATTTCTTGTCTGTATTAGTCGGATTACTGAATCTGATAATCAATATGGACTCTCCAGATAATGCAGATTTCACGACACCGCCTAATATTGAACCCAAGCCAGAACCACCGTCATTATTAAATTCCACATCTCGCTGTAATGCTTCGTCTGTATAAACGATGCTCCCTCGTTCTGCATAAAAAGATTCACCTGAAGCCAGTGTGACTTCAAGAGTCTTAAACTCATATCCGATAATCTTGCAATTCATTCTTATATAACTACATTTACTTCCGCAGGTGGAGGTGGTAACTCTATGCTATCTGTTACTCCCATAGTACGTCCACCTTGCTGTACGTTTATAGTCACCCATTGGAAAAACTTCTTGAATGTGCCGCTATCCATAGTATCAAGTGTAAACACATTGTCTGTAAGCTTTTTCAACGGTTCTGTTTTAGCCTTGGGCCCAGCTGCACATGCTACTATGTTGGTAAACTGATGTTGTTTTACCTTTTGTATGGCTTCATCGTAAACTTGAAGGTCGGACGGTTTACCATCCGTTAAGATAAAAAGCAATGGCATCCAATCACCTTTCTGCTCCTTACTTCCCATATTTACTTCACTATCATAGCAATCGCACAACATGTTAAGTGCAGCCCCTGTATGCGTCGGCCCAGAATCAGGACACTCGATTTCAGGCAACTGCAAATCCTCCAATTCCGTTAACGGCAAGATTTGTCTTACATCACGGTCGTAGGTAATAATGCTTATACATGCAGTTTCCAAAGCATACGGGTCAAGACGCAATGAGGCAATCATATCAGAAAGCCCCACTTTGACACTTTCTATCGGCTCTCCTTTCATAGAACCGCTGGTGTCAATCAGAATATACACAGGTAATCTTCTACTCATGATTATGTGGAAATAACCCGAAAGGTATTTGAAACAGAATACCTTTCGGGTATGGTCTATGTTTATACAACAATGTTCACTTCAGGAGGAGGAGGAGGAAGTTCACTCATAGTCGTAGCCTCAGCTGCAGTTTCCTCCACAGACTTGCTACTGGTGCTGATACTTGCAGACACCCATTTGAAGAACGCCTTGATAGTCGCACTGTCCGCCGTATCAAGCTGCACTACGTTTTCTGTAATTTGTTTCAAGGTGTCTGTGCTTGCTCCCTGTCCGGCAGCACACGCTACTACCATGCCACATTTACGTTTTTTGAATTCTGCAAGTCCTCTTGAAATGTCATCAGTAGGCACTCCATCGGTCATGATAAATATCAGTGGTCTCCAGTCACCCTTTACTTCTGCTGTGGTTTTAGTTATCTCACTGTCAATTTTTTGAGAAAGAAGTTCAAGTGCACCACCAAGTGCAGTGCATCCACTTGCATCAATATTGGGTTGTTGGAATGCAGCTAACTCCGTCAATGGAGTTACCTGTTGTGCAGAAGAATTGAAAGTAATGATACTTATGTATGCAGTTTCAAGTGCATAGGGATCACTACGCAGTGTGGAGATTAGCGTCTGAACGCCATTCTTCACGGCCTCAATAGGCTCTCCGTACATAGAGCCGCTGGTGTCGAGGAGTAGATAAACGGGTAATCTTCTCATATTATCTTATTTTGAATAATCTTTCATAACTCTGGCGATAGTATTCACAATTGATGGGTCAGGAAAAGCATCGCCAATTGCCGCAAATTTCCAATCTCCATTTCTGCGATACAACTTTCCCATAACAAGAGCCCTCATGCCGACGCAATCAGTTTTGGTTGCAACGTCATATTGAGCAAATACTTGTTTGGGAGCTTTGTCAGGCGTTCCTTCAAACATACGAATAGATGCGTATGGAATACCCGAAAAATCTCCGCTGTATTCGTTGTTATTGTATATATTTAAGAAGAATACAATGGAATTTACATTGTTGTTCACTCTATTCAAATCGACTGTAATAATTTCATTGTCAAGACCATCATCACCGTCTTGATCACCAGTCAAGTCATCGCCTGTATGGTGTAATGCACGGTCAATAGAGTCAAGTTTTCCATTGGGCAGACCTATTTTCCTATCACCAAAGTGATATAAAGGAGACCAAATATGGTCAATAGGCTTTCCATCAATGTCAAACATCAAACAACTTAAATCCAAGTCGACATCTACATTGGAAGACATAAGTCCAAAGAAGGACTTTTTGACAATAGCCCCCCAGTTGCAACCCACGCAGAAATTTGTGAGTTTCGCACCCGTTTCTTTTTCAAGATTGATGCGCTGTCCTTTTTCTAATCGTATTGCCATAATTAATATTTTTAGTCTTTACTACCTGGTGAATAATTAAAGCCCCATCCGTATTGTCTGTCACAATCCCTATGGCCATCATGGAATGTCAGTAGTTTTTTTACGGTAATCGAATTATCTCCACCAAAGTCCAATTGAGCAATGGCACAGAACTTCTTGGCACTATATTGTTGTCCCATTTCCACAATGACATCATCACTACCTGGTACTTTTACCTTAACCACAGCATTTGTTTCCGACCATTTTGCTACACCTTCATATATAAAGGTATATACAATAATTCGTTTGATGTCATTCACACCTGTAGGGTTTACCAAGATGGTTTCTCCTGAAGAAGAGCCACCTCCACGGTCATCACCCTGATGCCAAATATACGGAGATTGGTCATAGCAACCCTGACGTGTGTTTTGATGACGGTTTCCACCCCTTTCGTGAGAAAACTGTAGACCATCAATCAGCATCTTTTTCCCATCACGAAGTTCGTAGAAACATCCCAAATCGAGATCTACCGCATTGCCAAACAAACTTTTCAAGAAACCACCTTTATCCCAGTCAAGATTGATAACAATTTCTCCAGTTAAAGGCTTACCTGTTCCTTTTTCAAGATTGATACGATGACTATCGCCACCTTTTTCAAGTATAATAGCCATACGCTATACGGATTGTGATTTAAGCATACTTGTTGACAAGAGATTGCAATCCACCTTTATTGCCGTTTCCTATAGCTTCAAATTTCCATTCTCCTCCACGGCGATACAAGCGACCAAACTCTACAGCAGTTTCGATAGAGAAATCTTCATCCAAGTCGTAACGTGCAATCTCGGTATCAGTCTTGGCATCAAAAATGCGTATGTATGAATTACGCACTTGACCAAAGTTCTGTTTACGTTCTTCTGCTTTGTAGATGGTAGCAGTGAAGATGATTTCTTGTATCTGAGAATCAACTTTGGTTAAATCCACATTGATTGTCTCATCATCACCACCATCGCTGTTTCCTCCTGTCAAGTCATCTCCAGTGGATTCAACAGAGCCGTCAGGAGACTTCTGATTGTTGTAGAAAACAAAGTATTCATCTGCCGGAATCTTCCCGTTGCTTCCAAGCATAAATGCAGAAGCATCCAAATCGAAATCATAACCGGTTCCTTCATTAGGATCCCAACCGAGACCTACTCCTACCAGCGTAAGACCCTTGTCCATGCTGATTCTCTGACCTTTTTCAAGATTAATCATAATTTTGTAAGTTTTGATATTAACTATTTTGATGCAAAATTAACACTGCTGTTCCAGTTCTTCTTAGTTTTAGTAATGTTACAACCCAATGTCCCAAAAAGAGAGGGTGGAAAGTTGCAACCTTTGACCCGCATTTCGGGTATGGTTACAATGCCGATATTTTCATCCACTCTTCTGAGTCAGATATTGGCTGTATATCAATTTTCTCAAAGCCACAACAGCAACATAGTGAGGTTGGTATGTTTACAGCATAATTCCCGTATATGTTTCGTTGTATCATGTAGTCTTCAGCATGATAAAGGACATCGCTCAATTTTGATATTTGTTTTTTTAGCAAACTTATCATAGGAAGCCTAATTTCAGGAATCTCTATATTGGGAGCCTTGCCCTTTTCTCCACCGAACATACTATATATAAGCTGATACTTACGCATAATTGCCTTCATACGCTTTTCATACCTATCCATCTGCTTAGGCGTTTGAGGTTTATTGAAGTTTATACCTCCACTGGCAGATTCCAAAACGAATAGAGCATAGAGAGCTTTTTCGCGTCTGTGAATTTTTTCAATCTTCGCATCTGCTTCTGGAAAATATATTCTTTCACGGAGTGGGTCTAAAACAACAGCACTCCGTACCCCCTTGCGTAACATGAGAATATCGAAAATTTGTTTGTAATACCCCGTAAAAATAAATCTACCGTTAGACTCTTGAATATAATTTAATCTCAGATTGTGATAGCACTCGGACAACAAATCCATTATCTTGCGAATTGTGTACAACGGATTTTCTTCTATTTCCACCAGTAGGAAATTAGACATTTTTTTGTCGCTAACAGTTGACTCTCCTATTTTTATTAAAAACGAAGGGTTGATGGTTCTTAGTTCTTTGATGGATAATTTTGTCGCTAATTGGTTGTTGCAGAAAGATTCGGTAGAAAGATTCTGCATCTGTCTAATTATGACATGAAGTCGCTCTGTACTGACCTTCGGATAGAGGAATTCCGCAATTCTTAACAAATCGGCTTCTATAATGCTACAATAATGTTCGGAAACCTTTGGCAAATAAACAATCTCAAAACCAGCCAATCTTACTTCGGAACAAATTTCTCTATACGACAATCTCATTTGCTCATTAACAGTGTTATTGTATTTGCTTTCCAAAAAGAGTATCTGTGAACTTTCAAATGTAATGGTAGAAGAATCTACAGAAAACACTGAGATTTCGTTGCTTGCTTTGAGCGTTAATAAAAGACGTAAAGAGGTGAGTAACAAAGCTTCTTCTTTGGCACAATAGTTGTCAGACATGGCAACTTGATTAAAATCATTCATCAATAAGTGTCTGGTTTCCTCATTGAAGTTCGAAATTATCTCCAACGCTTTGGCAAAAGTACATGATTCTGCAAAAATCTCGTCTTCTTTTGTGATAGCATACTTTTCTCTCAAGACATCAAGAAATTCTATCTCTCTTGTGTCTATTATGCCATCTGCCTTTATCAAGTCAGAGACAATCCTTACTATACTTGCTCTTTCTATTTGTTTCATTGTCTTATTTAGATGGCTATCAATATCTCTTAAATAGAGATTTGGATATGTCTTTCATTCATTACATGTCAATAAAATACTATCACGAGTTCGTAAGATTTACTAAATTTGTTTCTCTCAAAATGGCAACGGTTAAAAATAATCGACCTGTTTTAGTCTTAAAATCAAATAATCTCACTATTTTTGCGTATAATTAAGTATCTCTATTTAAGAGATTTGGATAGTTTTTAAACAAATATGCCCCATTTCCCAAAATAGGAACGGGGCATATCTTAAAGGCTTTTCAATATAAGCGAATTAGCTTTGTCAACTACAGAAGAATCAAGTGAAGCGAGATAGATTTGAGTTGTGGTTTCAGAATCATGTCCCATACCTTCACTGATGACACTTATTGGAACACCTTTTGCTTTTGCTGCTGATGCCCAGCTATGACGGGCAACGTATAAAGTTAATGGGATGGAAATGTCAACCATTTGAGCTATCTTTTTTAAGTTGTGATTGATATTATAACCTACATTACGATATGTGTATCTTTCATTTGTTCCCTGAGTCTTGATGATAGGTAGTAAGTACCCCGTTTCGTTATCTGGATATTTGTCTAGGATGATCTGCATTTCTTTAGTCCATTCAATAACAAGTTGTTGCCCAGTCTTTCGACGACGGTATGTTATATATCCGTTCTTAAGGTCAGACTTCTTCAAAAATGCCATATCTATGAAACTCATTCCTCGTAGATAAAAACTTATTAAGAACATATCACGGGCGAAATCCAAAGCCGGAGTCATAGACAGGTTCAAGGCTTTGATTTTTTTTACGATAGAAAGAGGCAAGGCTCGCTTCACGGTTTTATCAACTCCTGTATAAACATGCCGGAACGGATTTCGATTTTCTATAATGTCGTTTTCAACCGCACGATTATAAACCGCACGAAGTATTCGAGTATAAAACGAAATTGAGTTTGGGGTAACACCACGGCTATGATGCCATGCTTCATATGCTTCCATAATTTCGGAGGTAAGGCTGTCAAGCATGATATCTTCGTCTTGGCGAAACTTTTTGAAACTGTTAAGTGTAACCCTGTAGGTTTCGGCTGTTCTGATTTTACCATTCTGTTTCAGTTTGGCAATGACACTTTCCATGAAATTGAACAATGAATAGTCATTAACATACTTATTAAATTCATCAATCACATCATCTGCGGTATATGATAAGCCGTCCGCATCTAATTTACGATCTATTTTTACTAGACGTTCCACATCCCAGCGGATGCGTTCACGAATGGAAAGTAAAAACGAGCTTCGTTTGTTGGAAGGGGAGATTGCTACAGAAGAACGGTTCTCATTCCATTCATTAGGGAATACATGATAGTCGGAAAGAAGTTGCCGAACTTTTCTATCATGTATAATCTGATAATAGATTGTACCCTCACGGTCAGCGACAGTCGAGGGACGAAATTTTACTTTTACTGTTGCCATATAACTTGTTTTGATATGAATTCTTGTATAAGTATCAATTTACTCCAGTAATTTCGGATTAAGATTATGTAAATATACAGACAAATAGATTGAAAATAAACGACTTAAACATGAGAAAGAACGTGATTTTGTGGAACTTTGTGAGAACTATCCCTAAACATTGAGGATGCTGTTTGGAAAGTACTCTGAAATTGATGCCGAGTGTCAAGTAAGTTTTATTGGCAAGTTATTGGGAATATATGACTTTAGAAAAACTTATAGGAGCGTCATGGTCATTACAGTTTTTCCGTGCAAAAATACTGCGGACAGGAAGAACGTCAAGTGTCACTTATGTTTTCAGTCGGAGGGCTTGACGGCAGCCTTCCGCAAATTTTTTCGTACCTCTAAAATTAGGGTATTTCGTCTGCACTCTCTGACCTCACACTTGTCTTATCTTCCCTTTTGTCCGTAGTGGTAATCTCGCACGAAAAACGGTTCTCCCGACCAAGAGGCTCACAAGAGCTTCACAAAAGGGAAAAGAATTGAACTCTAAAATTTAGGAACTATGCGAGTAAAAAGAATGGCTATCGAACAAGGGAAAAGAGTCGGTATCGACCGCTTCCCAATTTTTCACAAGTCGGGAAGTGTTCGAGGCATGAAACGCTTCTGCTATGGCGAAAATTGTCTGTTAGTACAGTGTGGCAGTTATATCTATAATGTGTCATCCGAACCACAAACCTATCATCAAGCAACCATCTAAACTTCATCAATATGGATTACAAAGATTTTTCAGGGGAGACTATCTCCGAACAAGACAAGGCTTTTGCCCAAGAGTTTGCAAACTTCGTAAACGGACGGATGTGTTCCGCTAACCAGACCGGCAAGGAACTGACCAAAGCGCACCGTTATCTCCAACAACAGATGTTCAAGGTCTGTATCGGTTTCATGCGCCAGTTGGCACTCAACTATCAAATAGGTTGTTATGACGAGCGCAACAAGTGGGCTTCCCGTCTTGCAGCAATGGCATACGACCGACTGACCGAAGACAACCTCATTTATGACCCCGAATATACTAACTTCAAAATGCAATGATTATGTACGAGACAGATTTCCCGGAATACGGACGGCAATGTGAACTGATTAAACCGTGGCGTGGCTACCACAGAGGTACAATCGTAGGCAGGACTGCAAGAGGCTTTGTCGTGCAGTTCAGTAGCGGAGCAGAGATTGATGTGTATGAAGATGAAATAGTATTTGATTGATATGTGTAGATTGTTGACACCCCAGTTGAAGGAAGCCTTGAAAGACTATCCTCTATATTCCCAAGACGGCAAAGGTAAAGAAGCCGTTTGTGTGGCGATATTCGCCATCGGTTCAGTACGTTGGTTCATTCTAGAAGGAGAGACCGAAAGGGACGATACTCTTCTTTTCGGTATCGTCATCGGGTTGATGGAGGACGAGTATGGCTATATTTCCCTCAATGAATTATCAGAAGTGGAACTTGACCTTACTGTACAAGGTTTCGGCAAACTCCAAGTACGGCAACAGTCTAACTTTCAGCCAACCCCATTGAAACAACTGAACGACAATCGGCTTCAACGGTTCTTGGCGAGATTTGAAAAATGAGTTATCAGTCAGTCGTGGTGATAGTACCACGGCTGATTTGATTATTATTGTATGCCACCTTTCCGTTTTCGCCCCTTCTTTGGGAGACCGGTCGCCTTATACGCCGTCAAGTCGCAACCCTGAAACAAAATCCGCATGTTACCTTGTTGCCTGACAAAAGGTAGGGGCTTTTCCTGATGGTTGATGTAGGTATAAATGGTGCAGCGATGTACACAAAGGAAGCGAGCCGCCTCATTGACCGTGTAGAACCTATCTGGGATAATTCCCATTAAAATTGTGTGTGAACCCATAATTTGAGATTGTTTTGACGTGAAAGTTACAGCCTTACAGGTAACTTGACAACACGTTAAATATTGGAATACCAATGATTTGTGTGGATTTATCGGGAATATGCAGGAGTGCCAACTTTGCGGAATGAATCATCAAGGGAAACGAGGGTGAAAACAAGCGATATTTTTTGCGAGAATGAGAAGGATATACATTTGAGGGTTGACAGCGTTGACAAAGGAGTCAAAGCCTGTCAGCCGTAGGAATGCAATTGGAAAGCACTTGTTATACAATATATTATACTTTTTAGTTGATAAAAGAATAAAATGTATATGTACCTGGTTTTGTCAACACTTGGCACCGGATTTTAAAGGGAATGGAAAAAGTGGCTACGTTTGTCAACGTTTGTCAACGCATCAATTTCATGTGAAACCGTTGATACAATGTACTTTAAACCCTGTCAACGCTGTCAACCGTGAAATATGTGCATATTATATTTTGAAAATGCACTAAGGATAAGTCTGTAATATGGGGATTCATTCGTTGAAACAATACAATGGAAGGAGTATCTGTAAGATGATATTTGGAAAATACTGGCATACAGACATTCTTGCCACATGGCAACGGGTTGCTATTTGCCAAGAATGACAGTCTGCTTTAGACCGAACATGAAAAAGGCCATCTGCTGAGACATGCAGGTGGATCGAGACTTCGCTACGGTACTTGCATATCTCGGCTTACGGCCATTTCATCCAAAAGTTCGGTCAAATGTTCCTACAACCATCCTACTATGGAGTGGGGCACTTTCCCATACGATTCTGTCCGGCTTACCTCTGCGGATATTCTTTTGCAAAGGTTCTTGTCGGCATTACCAAACGTCAAACCGGGAATGGCAAATCTTCCTCAAACGGGTTGAGCGTATTTACCGTTCCCTCATTTGCCTTATTGCCTGCCAACACGCTTGAAAAGCAAAAAATATCCCTTGGGCAAGCCGAAAAGCTTGAAACAAAAGGGAAAATAATTCAAAGCGTATGGCACAGATTGACGAGAACATCAAAAAGCAGTTGGACAAGCCCCAGGTTTGGTTCTGCAAGTATTTCCCTAAACGTATTCAGAATGTGGGCGAGAAAGAAATAGCCGACAGAGACCTTGTTTATGCCTTCAAGGATGGAAAGGCTTACGAGAAAGTAGCCCAAATGACTGCATCGAGTATGAAAGAACGATATGGTGGAGCGTGTACAAACATCGTATTCTCTCCAGTTCCGGCATCTACGGACAAGAAGAATGAAATCCGATACAAGGCATTTTGCGAAAGAGTGTGTGAACTGACCGGAGCGATAAACGGTTATGACCACGTGAAGGTATGTGGTGAACGGCTATCTATCCATGAACACCGAAAGACGGAAAAGGAAATCCGAAAGGTCAGCATTTTGGAGTTTGATGAGAAGTGGTTTGACGGAAAGACCGTCTTGGTGTATGATGATGTAATCACTCGTGGAACGAGTTACGCCCTTTATGCCTGCCAGCTTGAAAGTTTCGGAGCGAATGTACTTGGCGGTATTTTCTTGGCACGAACCCATTACAGAGTAAGAAGCTGATGGAAAAGGTATTGTATTTAGAAAAGGAAAAGTCCATCACCTTTACAGGTCATCGGATTATCCCCTTCATCCGACAAGAGGAAGTAAGGACACAGTTGACAACAGTTGTGGCTCTTGCTTACAAGTCAGGTATAACTTGTTTCTATTGTGGCATGGCATTAGGGTTTGACCTGATGGCGGCAGAGGTCGTATTGTCGCTCAAAGACAAGTTTTCCGATATTCAGTTGATTGCCGTTGTTCCGTTTTCAGGACAGAGTTCCCGATGGACTTCTTCTGAACAGGAACGGTATCACCGAATACTTTCCCAAGCGAATAAGGTTGTTACATTAAGCAAGGACTATTTCCGTGGTTGTTTGCTTAGACGGAACGATTATATGCTTTCACATTCTTGCAGTGTGATTGCATACTATGATGGCAAGCCCAAAGGCGGCACGTTTTATACGGTTAGGAAAGCCGAGAGGATGAAAATGAATGTGGTCAATATTTACGGCAAAAGGGGCTAACCGCCCCTTTTGTATTTATAGAACCGTTAATCCCAACGGTGAAAATTCTTGTATGTGAAATATTACTTCAAAAATTTCCAATGCCCTCCTTTCGCAGACCCTTCATATTCAATTAAATCCTTTAAGTTTTCAAGGTCTCGACGGATTGTTCTTAAACCGGCGTCAAGTTTTTCCGCTATCTCTTCTGCTGTAATAAACTGGTCTTGCTTTATTAAACTAATGATTCCTTGTTGACGTTTGCGCTTTTTTATGACAGCTTTTTTGTTTTCATGGGTGTCATTCAAAGATATTTGCAACTCATCATCTTTTAATTCATCAGATTTTTTGAGTGCCATTTTCTCGGTTTGGGTGCCATTTTCTCCAATTTTGAGTGCCATTTTCTCGACTTGGGTGCCATTTTCTCCAATTTTGAGTGCCATTTTCTCGGTTTGGGTGCCATTTTCTCCTTCCTTTGATGTCGCTTCCATATATGTGATAGAGAAAATGAATTGCGAACCGTTATTAATTTCCACCTTATAATCTGGATAATATAAAGGGGCATAGCGTAAGATATTGCGAGTGCCTGACCCCATGTCTTCTACCCATGAAAGTTCATGGAACACGCGCACAAGAAGAGGGTTCTTTGTATAGTTGTTCAACTGCTGTAATGTAAGCTCGCCTTCAGGATTCTCAGGAGATAATCGGGTAGGATTCTTGGTAACTACCCGGTCTTTGAAAACATGGAAAAAGCAAGCGTACCCTGTACTGAAATCAGCATGTACGCATAAGTTGGCGATTATTTCACGGAACAAATCCCAACGAATATCCTCACGCCTGGTGGAACCGGATGGTAAATAGAATTTGTCAGGAAGATAGCGTTCTGTAAATTGAGTCAGCTGATCATACACTTTGATAAGATTACAACGCATGGTTCTTCGGTCATCATACCGATTGGGAAATTGCGTCATATCGTTATATTGTTCATAGGTACACATATGGAATAAGGCTTCAAAGCGATAGCGTGGCATGAAGTCTTCTATTGCTTCTTCTTTTCCAAACAATATAAGTGCGGCATATTTCAATTCGAGTTCACCGGAAATTGAATTCTTCTTGGCTATATGAGTATGAACCAATATCTCTTCATCAGTCAGTTGCAACCAGGGATGCCCCGGCTTAATCACAGCGAGTATGTTGCGGCAAAATTGGAATGTTTCATGGTCGAGATTATCCATCGTTAAGTCCTTCACAATCCTTTCTTCAAACAAATGGGGATTCTTCCGCTCAAATAGGGATAGTAATAATTCAGGATGGTCTGTCACGTCAATGTCCGCATCTCCGTTCCTGTCCCAAAACCTGTCATTATAACGATATACATATTGTCCGCAAGGTATGTCAAGAAGAAGGACTGTCTTATTATTGACTTCCATTATTTCCGGAGTAAAGTATGGACAAGGCATGAACAAATCCTTATTCTTTATGGAAGTAATGATATTTGCTTTAAGTTTTTCCGCTTTGTCCGGATTGACACCGATAATCTCTCCATCGTCCTTTACTCCAACAAGGATTTGCCCTCCACTATGATTCAAAAATGAGCATACTGTCTCGTACAAAGATTCTGAGACCTGTTCTGTACAAGTTTTATATTCGATTTGAGTACCTTCTCCTTTTTGGGAAAGTTTTATAAATTGTTCTTCTGTCATTGATTCCGTGCTATTTAAGTGCAAAATTACAAAAGAAACAACAAAATCAAGCATATATGTTGAGCTTTCCTTTGTTTTACACAAGTTATATCTTCTTAAATACGATTATTGCTTTTGCCTTGTCTAATTTTTCATGATTTCTAAATGCTATAAAGGTAAATCTCGCTGTGATGGAAAGCCCTGTATCTGTACATTTGACGGTTCCTGCCCCGTAAGATTATCTTCCATAACTTCTTGTTTGTCGGAAATGATTTCCGTTTCCAATTCCAATCCAAACGCTTCCTTTAATTGCAGATAGTCAAAACATAACGCCTTCGGTCGGTTTACTTTGACCTTCTTGACCTGCTCATTGTTAACCATCTCAAATGAATAGTCGGGCAGACCGCTGGGTAACAAGATGGTAAACCTATCCTGCTTTAGTCCAAGAAATGACGAATGAGATTTCAGGTACGACATAATGGTAGACCAGTTAGAACGGTTGGCAGTAGCGTTCATGTTCCGGCTATTGAATAAAGAAGCCACCGCCGCCATATTCAGATAGAGGATGGGACGCGCCTCCTTGAACTCAATATCTTCCTTGACTGAGATTGGACGGAAGGATTTCATATAGCGGATGCGGTAATGCGCCTTATCCACACATTTCCCTGAAGTCTGGAATCCTTGCAGCATACTCCAAAAGTCGGCTACTTCGGAACTTTCTTGCGCTAATTCGTTTTGGCTTCGTATGCCTTTGACCGCCGTTTCAAACAGATCGGCATAACTGAACGGGACATCCAGTACTGTTTCCAAAGTACGGTAAGCAGCCAATGGAATGACCCAGTTTCCGAAAATACGGTCATGGATGCTCTCATTCTCAAACTTTGTGGCCAATTCCCTTTTGGTGATGGAGTAGATTTCCGGAAAATTCTTCTCGAACAGTTCCCGATGGCTCAATATCTCAATGGTCAAGTGGGTCAGCCCCATGTTGCAGAGCGCGACCAAATCTTCATAGTTCCTTTTCTCCACTTGGTTGAACGATGTTTTGGAGAAAGCCAAGAAGATGACACGGGTATAGAGTGCCATATCTTGCGTAGGCTTGTCCTGTCCGCATAAAGCAACTCCGGTACTGACGATGGTCTGCGCTGCCATTCCGTCTGTATTGGTATTCTTCTTCGTCTGCCCGCCACCTCCCCATAAACCTTTGAGGTAGGCGATTTTGCGGATGTCGAGGTCGTTCTTGTACTCATCCAGTACCACCAAGGTATTGACCGCCTGTGATACCCGGTCGTTCATGGCAGGAACAGAGGTGACACCAAGGTTTGGCGGGTCAATTCCGTGTAAGAAGAAAGATTGCAATGAAGTGGCAAGCGTGGTCTTTCCGGTTCCTTTTTCGCCGAAAAGGTTCAGGATGGGAAAATGTCGGGTACGTCTGAATATGATGTCACGAAACAGGGTGGCAAGAAGATAACATAAGGCGATAGAGGCGTTCTCGCCGAACACCCCAATCAGTCTTGATGCGAAATCATACAGTTTTACGCCGTTGCGGTTCTCGTGAACCATCAACCGCTCAAACTGAAAGATTTCCTGGTTATGGAGATAAATCTTGGAAGTTGCCGGAATATAAAACGCCTTACCGTTTATACCGCGGACAATCCCCAAATCATCGACATTCTTGAAAGTACCATCATATAATATACCGTTACCGAAAGCGAAGAACTCTTCGGAAGCATTCCAACCCAGCTTGCGGATGCGTTCTGCCGTGTCCGTTTTGGAGTACAGGTATTCCTTGACCCGGTTGAGCTTGTCAATCTTGGCCAACCATACATAATTGCCTAATGAACCGGCTTTTTGTTGGAAGTTGCTCAATGAGCATAGTTCTGACTCTTTCAGTTCGATAACCCTGCATACATCATACATATTCCGCATCTGGAAAATCCGGGTGGCGTTGTTCTCATCCTCGATATGGAACAGCGGTTCCATGATGAAATTGGAAATCCTTGCCGGTTCTTCGTCTTTTTCTCCTATGGCGTAATAACAGTTTTCCCGGACAAACAGCCCGAACTGGCGTAGCAGTTCCGCTTCACGCTGCATTTCGTTCATCGACGAACCATGTCCCTGCTTTTTCTTCGCTTCGCCACGTGCTTGGGTGACGGCATCACGCCACAACTTGACTTTACCGTGCAACTTGCCTAGTTGTTCAATACACTGGTCAAAAATCAATTGATCTTTTACATAGCGTAAAAGGTCTGCTATTTCGGCCACGCATTTCCGTTCTTCCATCAAAGAACCAGCCATGCAGAAGCGTTTCTGTGCCAGCCATACGATGAAATGCTTTTCTTTGAGGGAAGAATAATCCTCCTTGCAATGGATATAGCTATCGGCATCGTTCTTTCCGTTTTGTTCGGCAAAGGGTAGTTCCCTGACCGTCACATGGAAACCCTTCTTTATTGCGGAAGCTCCGTTTGCCATGACCGCTTCAAATCCTGCTCCGTAAGGCTTACCTTCGGCTGTGTCTGAATCCGGTATGAAGCAAAGTGAGGCAGTGAACTTTTTCAGTTGCTCAAACTGGCTGTCCGTCCATGCAGTGCCAAGAGCAGCTACGGTATTGTCAAAACCAACGGACTGCATCCTTAACACATCCGGTGCGCCTTCCACTATAATATAGTAGTCGGCATCCCGTTGCCGGCTTGCCCGGTCAATACCGAACAGAGTTTCACCTTTGGAATAAATGATGCTGGTGGAAGAGTTGATATATTTAGGGGCTTTCTCGTTGTTCCCTATATATCTGGCTGTATAAGCGATAATGCGTCCCCATCTGTTACGGATGGGAATCATGATGCGTTGCCGGAACATGGCATATATGCTGCCATCCTCATTGCGCTTCAACATCCCAAGTTCAAAAAGGAATTCCTCATTGAGCCCTTTTGTTCGGCAATACTCCATGAATGTGTTTCCATCCTTGGGAGCGAAACCAATTCCTGCGATGGAACAGAACTCTTCCGACCATCTGCCGTAAGCATACTCACGGGCTGCTTGGTTTTCCTCCGTCATCGCCACTCTAAGGTTTTCCACAAAGAAGCGTTGAAGATGGTCGAGGGTAATCAGGAGTGATTCCTTGTGTTTGGCTTCCGCCAATTCCTCTTCGCTACGTTCTTCATCTGAATATTCTATCGGTATGCCGTTGTTCTTGGCGATAAAGGTTACAGCTTCCATAAAGGTCAGGTTCTCCTTTTCCATGATGAAAGTGATGCCATCCCCGCCACGGTTGCAACTGAAACAGTGGAACAGGTTCTTGCCGGGAGTGACCGCAAACGAACCTGTCCGTTCCGAATGGAAAGGACAAAGCCCCATCAACGTCGATCCTTTTCGTGAAAGTCTGACGTAGGGTTTGAGGATATCTTCAATGGCAAGGTTCCTGACTTTATTGATGGTGGATTCGCTTATCATAATGTTTTGAGAAGATTCCAACATTCTATGATTGACTGTCCGGAATATTTGGGACGGCTAAGGTTCTGGGGATTGAGCGGCTTGATATAGCCGTTATCCCTATATTTGCGGAGTGTCTTATGGCTTACGCCCAGTTCCGCACACGTGCGTTTGACTGAATAGACACCATCGGGGTCACATGTTGGCTTTAATTCCTTCATTTGTCATTGCTTTATTATTAGAGGAGACCCTATCTTGTTGTACTTTCAATACCCAACATTGAAAGTTTTGATATTATTGAATATATAGCCATAATAATGTTTACCTATTCTATTTATTTCTTATTGTTACCGCTTTCTTTATGTGATGGCGGTTCAATGTAATCCTGTACGGTGCGCTGTAAAAGACGGAGGTCAGAAGTCCTGTATTCCACTTTTCCGGGTCTTTTGTAAGATACAACCTTCCCTTGCCGTTTCCATCTTTCGACATTACGCCTTCCAAACAGCTCATACGCCTTTCTTTGGCTAACAAATTCAGGGTCGTTGCTGTCAGCCTTCATCATTCCGACAATCCTGGCTGCAAGGTCGTTTAGAAAAGCATCGTATGGGACCAGCCGGTCTAAGACTTGGAGTATTTTCATATCCATATAATTAAACCGCTCAATCAATACGCTTTACAGTGATAGTCATATTCTCCCTATTGGTTTGTGTCTTATACTGCCGATTGTAGATGGCACCCAGTTCAGAGGCTTGGGTACGGACACTTTTTAGCTTGGAAATGGGGAAGGTGATTGACTCACCGATTTTGAGGGCGGTGAGAGCGGGACGGATTTTTACCACAATTTCTGCCATAATGTTTGGATGTTTAATGTTTAATGTTTAACTTTGCATATACTAATCGAGTGTATAACGCTTGCAAAATAACATAATAATGTTTAGGTAGCCAAATAAATATTTGATATTTTTTGGTTTAATCTCTGTTTAATGATTTACGCCTATGGAAATAAACATCAAACGTGTGCATGTGGGTGCCGAAATTGAGAAACGGCGTGTCGAACTTGGTATTTCCAAATCCGAGTTGGGGCGTCGAATCGGTGTGACCCAACAGCATGTCAATCGCATATTGGATAGGGAAACCATGGAGACCAGTCGGCTTGTCAAAGTGAGTGAGGCTTTGGATTATAATTTCTTCTTGTTGTTCTGCCCCGTTCCACAACAGATTTCCGCTCATTTGGCGGCAGTTTCCTTGCAAGGGAATGCTCATAATATAATAGGTGAAGCAGAACTGGCATCACAGCTATCCAAAGAACAAGCGGAAGTCGAATCTCAAAAGGAAACCATTAAACTTTTGAGAGAGCAGATAACACACCTTGAGTCTCACTTGAATGACAAGGAGAGAATCATAAAATTTTTAGAAGAAAGGAGGTAATATCTACTATATATAATAATGTACGTGCGATGTTTGCATTGCAAAACGTACAATGATTAGTCTTCATATTTGTCATATTCTTATATCAGAAAATACATACCAAACACATACAAAAGCGTTGTAACCATCTGATATTCATAATGTGATAGAAGTGGCCCAAGCTGCTATTGAAGAGTAATCGCCATATTTCAAACAAAATTCAGTCTGAGGTCTCAAAACACATACCAAACACATACAAATGTGTTGGAAACTCCTGATAATCAACTTATCGAAAGAGGGGCGCAGGCTGCAATAGAGGAATAATCTCTTAAAAATATTATTTTTATATCAGGCTGTAATTCACCGTTTTACGGTAGTTACAGCCTGATTTGCGCTTAGACGGTTCGTACATTTGACCGCAAAAAATGAGCCAAATAAACGTATTTGTTTTACTCTATGTTTACCCCAAAAATGGCCATGTTTACCCCGTTTACCCCAAAGTTTTCCCCATTGTTTTATCATTAAAATATAGTAGGTATGACAACATTCAAAGCAACGGTAAAAAAGCCAAGATCAGATGGATTCTATACAGTTTACATTAGAGTCACACATCAGCGCAAAACAAGTTACATCAAGACTAACAAGATTATTGATCCGGCTCATATAACCAGTAGTGGTGAGTTAACAGATCCGGTAGTGAATGAATATTGTGCCATAATCATACGCCAATATACAGACAAACTGAATCGTGTTGACGCTACATTTTGGGAACTTAAGGATGTCATAGAATTCCTTCACAAAAATGATGAAGAGACATGCTTCAGTGATTATGCGAGAAAGTTTATTTCGAAGATGGAATCTGAAGGGCATGAACGTAATGCTAAAAACTATAAACTTGCAGTCAATCATTTAGAACGGTATATAGGTACTACCAAAATCATGTTTAGCATTCTTACGACTTCTGTTTTAACACAATGGATTGACACATTGTATAAGACCAGCAGAGCAAAAGAAATGTATCCCACTTGCATCAGACAGATTTTTAAGAAAGCAATCATAGAATTGAATGACGAAGAACGTGGTATTTTGCGTATAAAATACAATCCATGGCTAAAAATTATAATCCCAAAATCAGACAATACACTGAAAAGAGCAATCAGTGCAGAAGCTTGTCGTGAATTCTTTAATCGTCCTCTGCCACAAAGTAAAATGGTATCTCCCCTTCCTGAACTCGGCAGAGATATAGCCCTGCTTTCATTGTGTATGGGTGGTATTAACACGATAGACCTTTACGAACTGAAAAAGAAAGATTATAAAAATGGTATTATAGGATATAAGAGAGCGAAAACAAGACATAGTCGTAGGGATGAAGCATACATGGAGATTCGTATTGAACCGTTTATACAGGATACATTTAATAAATATCTATCTACGGACCAGACAGATGAATATCTGTTTAATTTTCATAGTCGTTATAGTAATTCCGATAGTTTCAATGCCAATATAAATATGGGAATCAGGCGAATATGCCAAGATATGGGAATGTCCAAGGAGGAATATTATTGCTTTTATACGTTTCGTCATACCTGGGCAACCATTGCTCAAAACGATTGTGGAGCAAATATGTATGAGGTAGCATTTGGTATGAACCATAGCCATGGATTTAATATAACAAGAGGCTATGTAAAAATAGACTTTACTCCAGCATGGGAACTTAATGCAAAAATCATAGACTTCATATTTTTCAGTAATAAAAACAGTAAACAGAGTTTGGTTCGTAACTTTGAATCACCTGCAGAGAAAATGTTTCGTATTACAAAAAAGATGATGATATATGGAAGAGCATATTTCAAAGGCGAAGTTATTGCCGAAGTTACAGACATAGGTTTTGATACCGTTGATGATGTCATTTCAGCACTTGCCAATCAACTTCCTAATGACATCCCCATAGGATGTAATGTACAGTTCCGATTGACAAACTGTGATTCTCAAAAAGAAGCAGTATATGTCAGAAGCAAAGGCAAGGGATTCTAAATTTGAACATATAGGGGAAATCAGCCCATTTGTTTCAGAACCGTACCATTTCTCATATTGGTGCGGTTCCTTTCTATTTGTCCGGTTGATTCCAGGGCATGACATCACAGCCTATAAGTATGGCAAAGACAAGTACGATAAGCTTCCATATAAGGATGAAAGCCTTTTTTACCAACCAGACTGCCAGACGTATGGCAATCTTCAAAAGCCAGAATACCAGCTTCAGGAGCAACATACCGATAATAAGTACCGGCAACAGATATATAATCAACAGCAATTCAAACATAATGTGTAGTATTTAATGAATATAAGAGCTTATTAATTATATAAATATACTAAAAATCAATGAGATACAGAAATTTACGCAACACTATTTTCTTGTTATTCGAGTAGATTTTCTACTGATTATCAGTGTTATATCACTATGGTGATAAGGTGTCTCCAGACTCTGAATACAGGGTTATTCCATCTGAATATTTTTGCAATATAGTTCAGATAAAATAAGGTTTCCCGATAGCCATTTCATCAGCTGAATCAGCTACAAGATTTCATTTTCCCTTTTATTGGAATTCCAGGTACTGAGACAATCAGGTTACTTTTACCATACTATCATGGTATCGGAACTACATATTATATTGGATATAGTTTTTATGAGAACAATAGCCATCTATCCCATATAACTACATCTTCAGTGTTTTTGAAACTTTGGTTTATCCAACCATAAATAACGAAGCATTGATTACTGATTACTGCGATTTGTATGGTTCTATGATTGAATAATGCTTGTAGCATCTATTTCAGAACACACTGATATTGGCTTGATAGGTTCTAGGATTCTATACAACAATATTCTGCTATGTGGATATTCCAGGACAACCTGATGCTACAGCACATGGTAAGCCGGAATATGCCTCCAAAGAATTGTGTTGCAGATTTCGGTTTGCAACGGCTTTCTCCGGTAAATTTGGGTGTAATAATCATTCCCGGAAGGCATCGTTCTGCTGTGCAGAGTTTTCCAAGCAAGTTGTACTTTTGTGGCCACAAAACTCCGTTTCGTACTCACAAAAGTAACTTGCCGAATGCTGGCGCATCGGAGCGGCTGGCCGCTGTTTCGCATGGCGAAAGAAGGTCCGGGAAACCTAACCACCAATGTATCCAAGTATGAAGAATCAGAGAACCAAGTACATCAAGGTCAGAATGACACCGGAGGAAGTACAACAGTTTAAGGAGAAATCTGCCTCCTATTCATCCGTGAGTCATTATATACGCTCTGCACTGGCAGAGTATTCAAATATCGGAACCAAAAGGCAGCTCGAACTGATGAATGATTTGGGTTTGTTTTACCGAAAATATCAGAATGAACTTTCCTGGGCAGGAGGAAACCTTAATCAGTCAGTTAAACGTGCCAATGAACTTGCGGTAGCCGGGTTACTCGCTCCCAGCTATATTCAGGAAGTTCTGTTACCTGTTATCCTTGAAACTCAGGAAACATTGAACCGAATAAAGAAAGACCTTGATTCTCTGACACAGAAAGCTGTCAGAATCTGAATTGCAGATTACACGGTATTCAATCATTTCAGATATTATTATTGTGTAACCATAGATTAATGAGCTTGAAGTATTTCGGATACTCAGTCACATAAACCATGATTATTAGAATTCAATATGATAGCAACCATATTACCGGGAAGCTCTAACTTCCATGCTGTAGGATATAATGAACATAAAGTCTCGAAAGGTGTTGCACGGCTTATCGAGATTCAGAATTTCGGTTCACTCGGAACATTTCACAAACCTACCCCGAGTGAGCTAGTCGGTTATCTCCAGAAGTACAGTTCACAGAACAGCAGAATCAGGAAACCGCAGTTTCATGTGGCCATATCATGTAAGGGTCACGACATGTCGGAAGAAGAATTGTTGGATTTTGCACACCAGTATCTCAAGGAAATGGGATACGGAGAATCCGGTCAGCCGTTGCTTGTTTACTCCCATTATGACACGGAGAATACCCATCTTCATATCATCACTTCGAGAGTGGCACCTGATGGAAGAAAGATTCAGCACAGCCATGAGCGCAGACGTTCTCAGGAAGTCATTGACCGCATTCTTGGGAATGACAGGAAGAAAAAAACGGAAGATGACATTAATTTGTCCAAGCAGTACACATTCTCTTCATTTGCCCAGTTCAAGGCAATAATGGTTTCCAGGTCTATCAGAAAGAAGGGAATGTATTCGTCAAGCATGGTGGAAAGGTTCAGAAGGAAATTCCTTTTACTGAAATAGAAAGTCTTTTCAAGAGCGGTTATCGGGAAAGGACACGTTGCCGTCAGCTTAGAAGCATATTAAAGAAATACCGTGATGTAAGTTCCAACAAGGAGGAACTGCAGAAGGAACTGAAAACGAAGTTCGGTATTGACATTGTGTTCTTCGGCAAGAAGGATGCTCCATACGGATATATGCTCGTTGATCATGCAAACAAGACCGTCATTCATGGTGCAAGAGTACTGGCTGTAGAGGAGTTTCTGGACTTTACTACTCCTGAAGAACGGTTCAATCGGATTGAGGACTATATTGACCGGTTACTAACACTCAATCCGAAGATTACCCAGGGTGAAATATACAGTAAAATCAGGAAGCAGCGTGCCTATATCAAGAAAGGTATCATCTATTTTGATGACCAAAGCCGTCCGTTGAAACCTTTTATGGCAGAAGCAATTGACCGTAATAACCGTATAGCTATGGTAGAAATGTTCAGTCCGGCTACTGAGGCTGAACGGGATTTGCTTTGTAAGATATTTAAGGTTTCCCGGACAGATTTAGTAGATATATCTCCGGAAAGAACACAATATCATACTGATGCTGTAAACCGTTTGCGTGAGATATTCAATGATGAAACAGTAACCTCTATCAGAAGGCAACTGCATGAAGAAGGTTTTACTATCTGTCATGATGAGGATGCAACTTATGCCATCAACTTCAAGCAGCATATCATTATAAACCTTACTGAAGAGAACTTTAATCTTCAACGGTTAAAGGAACAGCGGATGAAGCAAATTGAACGATATAAACCCCAACAACCAACAAAACCTACTTCACGCTTCTCTGGCAAAGCCAAGCTGCGTGATGCAGGTGGTGGCAGTCATAGTGAGAAACGTGAGTGGGAAGTTGGTCAGAAAGGTAACTATGATAATGTTGATGATGAACGTTCAATAAAAAGATAATCAAAAACACTAAAAATATTAATCATCAATACATTTTCCCATTTCAATATATATAATTACCTTTGTCTTCCTTGCCATCCATTGTATAAGCCAAACAAGATACAATGTAAAAATGACAAGGTTAAATATATGAATAAAAGTATAAAAAGACATCTCAACTTTTTGAACTGTTAGGGTTGGGCTCTGTCTCAAAAAATGATAACAGTCCAGTGCTCATGTGGCAAGCCTGTACATGTTCGTTCTTACTAGAGGTTCCGATTTGGCAAACTGGAATACGTGAGAGAACATTGTAGAAGTTTACCTACTAAAAGGTAAATAGCGCATAGAGGGGTGACAGCCCTCTATTTTTTTTATTTAATTTTAAGATTTTAAGGTGAACGCCATTATATTATTTAGACTACCACAAATATTTACTTATATTTATATCCATATTTACTAAGTATGGGAGTTGGAGTTTTATTTCGACCTTGCTCAGATATTAAATATAAGTTTTTCCTTGCTCTTGAAGCAATAACATACAATATTCGTTTAGCACTCTCTTCCTTATTTGACTCACTAAAATGTGGAACATAGCCATCTAACAGTCCAAAAGCTATTACTGTATCAAATTCTGCTCCTTTTACCCCATGGTTTGTTGAGATAGTAATTCCTTTTTTTTGTTGAAAGACTTTTCTAAATGCATCAATGTGCATTATAAACTCTGCACCTTTCTTTTTTAAACTATCAATACGTTTTTCAGAGCTATCAAAAAAGCATCATAATGCATTTTTAAATATTTATTCTGATTAATGTCAATATTGACTCTTTCAAGAAATGCATCGAAAAATTTTTTTAGATACTCCAAACCATCTTGTTCGTTTATTGATATGCTATTACAAATATATAATATTTGTTTGGCAGATAAATCAATATTTGTTACTCCAATTGATAAAAGGTTTGTTACTATTTCACTTGCCCAACGTAATCTTCTGATATATAAACCCGGAGTAGAGTCTGTTAATATAATACGTGATAATTTATACCAAAAATTATCAATATCACGTGCAAATGGTGCCATGCCGGGCCCATCAAAACTATATTGAGGTAAGCGTGCCATTAAATTTCTAGTTAAACCTGATAAATGAATCCATTGGGGTGCAAGTATACATATTTCATTCGGAGAAATACGATATTCATCAATATTTGTTTTAATTATACGAACTATTTCATTTTCTAAATCTTCAACTGAAACAGTCTTATTATAACTAATAACGCTTTGGTAGTCCTTCGTTTTTCCAACAGCCTCTATTTTGTTTGCATAAGTTTTAAAATAATCAAAATATGATACAAGAAGAGATGATGATCTATAATTATAGCTTAATGATAATTCGTCATAATATAATCCCGTTACATTTTCCAATTGAGCTTTATCCATTGGAAAACCTCCTAAATTACCATATATAGATTGATTCGGATCACCAACAATAAAAGCTTTATTATCTTTTCCGGTTTTTAAAATTGCACCTAAAATCACATACTGCAATTCTTTTGTATCTTGATATTCATCAATTAAAATATAAGGAAAAATATTAGACAGAGTCTTACATATACTTTGATTTTCTTTCAAAAGACAATATGAATAATATAATATTAATTCATAATCTATTTCATGCTTTTCTTTTAAAATCTGATAGTAATCACAGATAATTGATTCTACAGTCTTTTTTATTGTAGATTTGGTGCAATTTATCTTCAAGCCTTCCGATGTGAAGCAATAACAAAGACAATCCCAATATGTAATTTTTTTCTTCGGTGTTGAATATGAGTCACATAAAGACACTAGATAATTCTCAGTATCATTAGTATTAATAATATCATATCCAAATTTTAGTTCTTCTATATACATATGGTACGGTTTAAGAATCCATTCAACACAGAATGAATGAATAGTTCCAATCCATAGTTGTTCAGTATCTACCCCCAATAATTCTATTCGTTCTTTTATTTCATCTGCAGCACGATTTGTATATGTGATAGCAATAATATACTGTTTATTGGATTCTAATTTAGAAAGTTCATAAGCTATCTTATACGTTATTGTTCTTGTTTTTCCACTCCCTGGACATGCTATTAATAAGATACTGTTTTCATTATATATAGCCTTTTCCTGCTCTGGATTCAAATCATTCTTTCCCCAAACAAACATATCTATAGTTGATTTAATATATAATATTGGCTCATTTTTATTCAATACTTTTTTTAAAGTTTTCTTAATATCGTCAAAAGAAGTACGTCCTTCATTATACGATTTTAATTCGTTTTTAAGATTATCAATTTCTTCATCTTCATTATATGTATCTAATACATATTCTAGCATTTGAACAATTAATTCGTTTGAAAATTTAGATTTTGCAAATACAATAGCATCTAATATATATTTAGGAATACATATAGATGGAGTTATATACTTACTTAGAAGTATTGCATACCACCCTTTACCCTTATTTTCAGCCATCGTTAGAATCCGTTTTCCATATTTCTTTATGTCATCAGACTTTATATCTTCTTCGGATATTTTAATTGTAGCATTGTCAACATAAACATCTTTAATAGTTGACAAGATTGCATCAACATTTCCAGCCTTTATAAATTCTATCTCGAATGTATGTTCAGCAAAAAATGAGCCAATCCACTTGCTCCTTTTTTTTAGGCCTCTCAACTTTTCTTTTCTACTTAATCCTAATTTATGAGCCTTGGTAACTTTTCCAGTTATAGATCTATCTAAATCTGTAATAATGGCACATCTTTTCTTTATTCTTTGATTATGAAATAACAGTGCAAGATTCTCAAAACCAGTACTTCTAACATTAATTAAACTTATTCCTAATTCATCAAGACTAATTCCTAACGTTTTCTTTACCATAATTGGAATAAGTATTTCTTCAGCATCTCCCTCTACTAAGATAACACTTTTTGCAAATAGAATATTACACCTTATGGCATCTAAAAACCTTTGTATATGCATTCTTTCTTCATTTTTTAGACCTATAAATGGTTGATAAACTTCAGAATAATTTTTAAACCTATTTATAATATTCATATTTGAGATATTTGAGATATTTGAAACCTCCGAAATATGAGTGGAATGCGTTGAATAAATAATTTGTGTATCTTCATATTCTATTTTATCAAATAAAGCCTTCTGTATATGTGTATGAATATGTGCTTCAGGCTCTTCTATTAGAAGAAAGTTTCCAATCCGATCTTTCTCTTTTCTATATTTATACTCTAGAAGTTTCAATGTTAGGTATATTAAATTAGCCCCACCTAAACTTAATTCATGAATACTACCTTCATAATCTTCTTCCGGTTCTCCGATAAACAATTTTAATGCATGAAATAATTTTTCGGTCTCATTAGGAAGATTGGATTTTATAGACAATGAAGAAGGAGAGTAAGTTGTACCAACAGCCTCTTTTATTGTTTCGGAAATATTATTAGTAATTTCCTTAATATCATTTAAGTTTTCTATCGTTTCATTTAAATCTTTTACTTTTTTTGATATTACTTCTGAATCATCATCATTTAACTCTTCACTTTTACTTTTTAGAAGTGTCAATAAAGGATTTTTTTTATTATCTTGGAAGTCTGATACAACATCTCGCAATGCCTTAATGAAAGTAAATGAAACTTCTTTCCTAACAGATAATTGATGAGGGATACAACCTCCAAACTTTGAATCATCTATCTCATAATTGAAAATTACGTTTTCAAAGTCTCCCATCAATTCATTTTGTACATTTTTATCATTAAAATCAACCGTACTCTTCCCTGTAAAAACCGTCTCATAATCATTAATAGTAATTTTATCTAAAATACTTTTTAAGCCATCATGATCTCCTTTTTTTAATTCTGAAAGTTGTTTTCTGATTTCAGACTTAGGCCTAAAAAATAAATTATAAGTTGCCTTTTTAACTTTATCATCTGCTATGACTCCACTTCCATAAACGAATAAAGCTTGGATAGCTTCTTCATTTGATATTTCACTGAACTCCAAACTTATTATAATCCATCTTCCTTTCCAATTTATCAAATTTCTATTGAAATCGTTTTCATTAAGTTTATATGCAGAAGATAATAAGTTATCATCCAATATAAGACGAATAGCCCTGAATAAATTGGTCTTACCAGATGCATTTTCTCCAATTATAGTATTTATTCCTTTATTGAAAAGGAAAAATGAATTCTCAAAATTGCGATAATTCACTAATGATACTTTTGAAATATACATATTTATACTCCCTTTTAAAAACTGAATATTACAAATTTAGTGCATTGTTTCATATAATACTAATAAATGATTTTTAATTGTAACATTTTTAGTCAAAAACACTTTGGTAGATAATAATAGTATACCAAATAACATAGGTTTAAATAACCTAATTAACAATTGTGTTGCGCATTTCTTATCTGAATACTTTGGTTAATACATTTGTCACAAAATCAATCAATACTTGAAATGATACAAACTCCGGTTATAGTGACATTCGCCAATCAGAAGGGAGGCGTTGGAAAGACTACACTCTGCGTCACCTTTGCCAACTATCTGGTGACAAAGGGTGTAAGGGTTGTGGTGATAGACTGCGACTTCCAGCACTCCATCATGAAGTGCCGAAAAGCCGACATCAGAAAATACGGCGAACAGGAAATGCCATATGAGGTATGGGCATACGAAGCCAATGACAAGGCGATGATGACTTCCCTTATGGAGAAGCTGCACAATGATCCTGAAATTGACATTGTTCTGATGGACACACCGAGCAGTCTGAAAGCGGAAGGACTGATACCCATGTTCGTCAACTCGGATATCATCATAGTTCCATTTCATTATGACCTGGTAACCGTTCCGTCCACGGCCAGTTTCCTCATGTTTGTTGACCGGCTGAAAAAGGCTGTCGGTGAAAGGATGAAAGCCAGACTCTTCATCATTCCCAATCTGAATGACGGAAGAATCGGCAAGCGTTCCGAACTGCTTATCTGGGACAATGCAAGGGATACTTTCTCCAACTATGGATACGTCACTGCGAAGATTCCAAAACGTGCTGATATGGAACGGTTCAGTACTATGGCGGCACTGGATATGCAGGCCGCTATCGTTACACCGGTCTTTGACAAGGTCTATCAGAGTATCTTCGATACACTTCATCCGATAAGGGAAAAAGAACTCAAAGGCATACAGCTGACGGAAAATCTGAATCCCAAGCCTAAGAAGAAAAAGAAGGCACAGCCGTCTGATGAATCTTCACAGGACATTACCGGCCAATCTGAAACCAAATCTTCAGAAAATGGCAACTGCAATCAGAATAAAGAACCAGAATAATCAGTAAACTTCAATAACCATAGCACTATGAGTAAGGATATACCGGAAATAGATGACCTGACAAGAGGCATCAATGATTCAGAACTTATATTGACGCAAGATACCGCAGGAACACAGGTTGAGCAAAATGAAAATAATAATGAAGCACAGGAAAAGGATACTGCTGTTTCCCTTTCGGATACAGGATGCTGGGATGACTTCATGGAATACCTTCAATCGGACGATTCCAAAACGGACAAAACAGAAAGACTTGTCTGCAAGCTTGACCGTGACCTTGCGGATTCACTGGATGACTGCGATATACATGGCAGATGCCGCTCTGACCTGGTGAATGCCATCGTAAGGGCATTCTTCAAGTCATATCTGCCACGTCTGGCAGAATACAGAAGGGAAAAGAAATCTTTGTTTAACAGTTATAATCTGTAGGATATGAAAAAGACAGACTGGACCGACAGGATGCTGGCCGCTCTTGTCGAACTGTATCCGGTAGAGACCACAGCCTATACAGCTGCCGTTCTTAATCTGAGCGAATCGACCGTCAAGCTGAAAGCCCGTGAACTTGGACTTGTAAAAATGGCCAAATCCAGATGGATGGAGCGTGCCGACTATATCAGAAACCACTTTCAGGAGTGTTCCTTCTCTGAGATAGGGAAAGCTCTCGACATTACCCGGATGAGTGTCGGACGCATAGCCGCTGCAATCGGACTGAAGCGCAGCAGTGAAGAAAAGCACCTGATTTCCTCACGTATCCGTACTCAGATGGTAAAGAGGGAAAGACGGCGTATCGTCTTCGGACTGGAACCCATAACCGGTATCCGTGTCATTTCAAACAGGGCAAAGGTAAGGGTACGCTCAAACATGAAGTCAAACGGATACATCATCAGTGAGGAACACAACGTGATTTATTATACCGGCAGTACGGAACGCAGGGAACGTCTGGAAAGCCGGGGCATCAGACTGGGACTGCATATCCTTCCGCTTCCGGAGGACAGTTCTGCTCTTTCATCCAATATCATATTACAACAGCCATGCAGTACGGACAGATAGTATTCCTTCTCTTCGTGGCAATGGTATTCTACTATGCGGCAATGATTTTCATGGACTTCCAGAGGGCAAAGGCCGCACAGAATGCCGAGCAGGACAGCCATAAAGAAGAGGACATAGACATATCGGAAGAGGCACGAAGCTTCAAGCCGATAAGGATAAACCGGGATGGACCTGAATCCAAAGAAGAGAATCAGGAAGAGAATAATATAGAGAATCCCGGAGCTGAGAATGAAAATAGTGATTCTGACAGTACAGAAAAATCTGCATCCAAATCAGAATCTCCCAGACACGTTTACCGGGAGGCCATCATGACTGACGGCATTCTGGTTGAGAATATCATTCAGGAAATAAACCGGCTGGCAGAGACCGGTACCAGTGACCTCGGTGCCGTTATCTTCAGCTGTGAGAATGCCTGATATATATACCGTTCCTTTAGTGACATCTGTTTCTTTGGCGATGAAATCCTTTAACATTATTCAGAAATGCAGATAATAAAGAAAAATGCCCGGAATCTTACGGAGCGTTTCATCGGTTCAAGTTTTGCACAGAAGAGCGTGATGGCGGCCATAGCACTCGTTATTTCCACATCAAACGTAATGGCAGGAAGCAAGGGTGCAGCAGGTTTTACCAAGGCCACACAGGAAGTCAGTTCCTACCAGACTCCGGTATCGAACCTGATGAAGGCCATTGCTGCCGTTATCGTTCTGGTCGGTGCCTTCAACGTCTACTTCAAGATGCAGAACGGAGACCAGGACGTGAAGAAGACCATCATGCTTACTATCGGAGGCTGTATCGCTTTCATCGCACTTTCGGAAGCTCTTCCGCTGTTCTTCCAGTAATCCTTACCCGACATGACAATGAATCAGGAAGGATACCCTGTGTTCAAGGGATTGCAGAAGCCGCTGGAGTTTATGGGCATACGCGGCCGTTTCCTTACTCTGGCAGCGGCAGCCATAGGCGTATCATTCGTAGGCTTCATCGGTTTCTCAATCGCTTTGGGAAAGGTTGCAGGGTTCATAGCCATGATGGTCATGGCACTGGTAGGACTGATAACCATCTACATCAAGCAGCGTGGAGGACTCCACAACAAGAAAAGGGCAAGAGGCATCTATATCTACAGAAGCCTGAGAAAAGAACAGTAAATCACTTTATACAGTATGGCACACAAAAGGAAAAGAATATTTGACGGACTCTATGCGCAGCTGGAGGAGACGGACGGCAATGTCGTGCTGTTCTCGGCCAGAGGCGAGCCGTCAGTTATCTTCGAGATAACCAATCCGGTCCAGCAGCTCTGTACGGATGCGCAGCAGTACATGCTGTTTCATGACGTGCTATCCAATATCCTTCAGACTATCGGTGAGGGATATGCACTGCAGAAGCAGGATATTCTGTGCAGACAGGCATATCACCATGACGTGCCGGACGATGCGGAGTTCCTGACAAGGAGTTATTTCAGATACTTCGAGGGAAGGGAGTTCACAGAGATAAGGACTTTTCTTATCCTCACCCAGGAGGCTCAGAGAAGCCAGTTCATCCAGTATGACCCGAAGAGATGGCTCGATTTCCATGCCAAGGTATCAAAGACGGATGATATTCAGTACGGAAACATCGCTATACCGCAGTCCGGTAAAGCAGCAGAACAGGAATGCCCGTTTGGTTGTCTCGTTGGTTGTCGGAGCCTCGATTAGCGCAAGAAGTTCCTCCCTCGTGAGATACTCCCTTTCTGACTGTTGTTTGGATATCCGCTCGTGTCTGCCCAAAGCATAGAAAGGATTTTTATCCATCACTCCCTCTTTTACCGCAGCATTGAGCATACGCACAAGTGTACTCTGGTGCAGATGCAGCGTGTGGAGTGACAATTCTTTGGGATTGTCGGGCGATTTGGTATTCCGGTAGGTGTTCTTCATGAAGTCAAGCAATCCGACAATAAACTTCTTGTCGATTTTAGACATCAGGAAGCGGGGTCTGCGGCGGTGTTTCAGATACTCCTTTATTATATTGACACAAGAACGGTAGTTGCGGTACGTTGCCGGAGAATAGGACGGATTGCGTCTAATTCCTTCGATATGGCAGTCAAGCCAATCCGCAAAAATCCGTTTGGGCAGTTGCTTTGTATTGTCGTTGTCTGCCTCCGTTTCGTCCTCGTCAATACCGAGCATCCGCTTTGACTTTATCTCATTCGCCTTTGCCATAGCCGCTTCATTGAGCCGCCTTGCATCGGGTGCGTCGTCCGGCACAAGAAACAGGTTCAGGTACTCGATCCATCTTTTCCCCTTTTCATAGAAATCAAGGTATATGGATCGGCTTCCCGTTTTCAATATCCGTGTCCTTATCGTTATTTTCATCTGTTTCCCTCCGTTTGTGGTTGCTTTGAAAAGAAGTCATCCACAAGATTGACCGTTTCCACTTTCTTTTGGTCCACAATCTTTGCATAGATGGCGGTCGTGTTCACATTGGCATGACCGAGCAGCTTCGATGTGGTGTATATGTCCGCACCGAGTGTGAGCAGCATGGTAGCTGCGGTATGTCGGCTGCAATGATAGGTTATATGCTTGTCTATCTGTGCGTTCTGCATCCATTTCTCTATGTTCCGCTCAATGTTAGAAGTCCCCGTCGGCAATGTGAAAATCGGTTCTTCGGGATTCTCTTTGGGGTTCAGGCAATCGACAGCCTCTTTTGATAACGGCACGTTTATCAGCTTTTGGGTCTTCTGCATCTTTATCCTTATATATAAGGTCTTTCCATCGGGGGCTTTGACAATCTTTCCCCATGTCAACGACCGCACATCGCTAAGGCGAAGCCCGGTGAAACAGGAGAACAGGAACGCACGTTTAACATCCTCATGGGGGCAGGGCGCAGCCATCGCTGCTTTCATTTCCTCCAATGTGAGGTATTCCCTCATGCTTTCGGTTGGCTGATACTTCTCCTTTGCACTGATGGACTTCAACGGATTTGCTGACAGGATGCCGTCACGCACGGCTTTGTTCAGCGCACCGTTCAGGACTGCCTGATGATGATGCGCCGCACCGTTGCTGATGACACTGCCATCCTTGCGCACCCCGTTCTTCGCATAGCGCAGAAAGTCGATGAAACCACGGCAGAAATCCACATCCACGTTTGCCAAGACAATATCCGGGCAGTTGGCTTCTTTTAGATACGTTTCGATTTTCAGCCGCAGGTCACGTCTGCCTTTGAGGGTGGATGTAGAGAAACCGAATTTCTCCTGCTCATACTCCTTAAGGAAATCCACAAGCGCTATACACGACCGTTTCACCTTGTCCCACTGGCGCACACCGTGGTTCTGCAGTGCAAGGATGCGCTCGGCTTTGATTTTCTCGGCAACCTGCCTTGCATGGTTGTTCTGCTGGCGGTCTATCGGTGTCGTTTCGGGCACAAGGTACAATCCGAGAGACTCCACCTTGCGTACCCCCTTTACATAGACATCGAGATACAGGCTCATGTTTCCGTTAGCCAACTTTCGCTGACGGATGCGGACAGGTTCTTTCACCTTTTGTACTTTCTTCGGTCGTGCCATGATGTTTTCCTTTCCTTATATTTTTTCTTTTCACAGGCAGATTTACCCCTGTTTTTACGCTGCAAAATTACCAAAATTTTCTGTATTACGCAACAAAAATACAACAAAATATCGTTAAAACCATTACTTGATATACTTTCTTGGACAGAATCGGAAAAGATAATTAAATAGCTAATATACAATATATTCTACCGATTTTATTTCTTTTTATGCGCTTATTCTTTCTTTGTAATAAGCCTATACTTCGTGGGCTTTTATGTCCTATTGCTCTTTGATATAGTGCTCTGCATTCAGGTAGAAAACCTTACAGCCATTACCGAAAGTGAGCAGACGATGGCAGCATATCTGCAGAACTCGTTCTTCTCTGCCGGTTATCTGATGGCAGCAAGCATTGTAGCGTTGAAATGTCTGAACCTCGTTCCAGACCTTGCTGCATGGATGATTCCAGAAGGAGATACAGCATTCTCTACCCGAAACTTCGGTGAAGGTGTGGCACAACAAGCCAAGATTTCAACTCAGGGCATGTTAAGCAAAGTGATGTAAAACAGTAAACAATACAAAATATGGTAATAAGGAATCTCGAAAACAAAATCAAGTTGGTGATGATCATCTGCTCACTATTCCTTGTGGGTTGTATCATCATCTGCATCTCCAGCATTTGGACTGCCAAGGTAATGGTATCGGATGCGCATCAGAAAGTGTACGTATTGGATGGCAATGTACCTATTCTCGTTCAGCGTAGCACCATGGAAGAAACACTCGATGTGGAAGCCAAGAGTCATGTGGAAATGTTCCATCATTACTTCTTTACCCTTGCGCCAGATGACAAGTACATCAAATATACAATGGACAAAGCCATGTATCTGGTTGACGAAACTGGTCTTGCACAGTACAACACGTTGAAGGAGAAAGGCTTCTATTCAAACATTATGGGTACGAGTGCGGTGTTCAGCATCTTCTGTGATAGTATCAAGTTCGATAAGGAGAAGATGGAGTTCACCTACTATGGCAGACAGCGCATCGAGCGACGTACAAGCATAATGACTAGAGAACTTGTGACGGCAGGTCATTTGAAGCGTGTTCCCCGTACTGACAACAACCCTCATGGATTGCTCATCACCAACTGGAGAACCCTTCTTAACAAGGATGTGGAACAAAAGACCAAACTGACATATTGATATGGGGTGGAAGAAAATGCTCGTAGGTGAAAAGATGCCAGACAAGGACGATCCTAAATATCGTCAGAGATACGAGAAGGAGGTGAAGGCAGGTCGCAAGTTTGCAAAGACTATGAAGCTTGACTTACTGGCCGGCAAGGTACAACTGTTTGCAAATGACCACAAACGGTTGTTCCTATCCCTCGTCTTTGGATTCATCATTCTCAGTTTTGGTCTAAACATCTACAGGATGGCAGTGGTGTACAGTCACCAGCAGTCAAGACAAAGTGCCACCGAAAGGCAAGAACAGATGTTGCGTCAGAGGCATAACAAGGTCAGAAAAGCAGTTGGGAATGCCTACGCCAATGAATAGAGATAATCAAAAGAATAATAACGAAAAGATAGAAAACGATGGACGCACTGAAAAAGATTAACTGGAAACAGCCAAAGTATATGATACCCATTATCATCTACTTTCCTCTGTTGTTTGTCGGCTATTTCGTCATTGACCTCTTTCATACGGAGAAGGCTGAGATTCCTGACGGTCTCACAACGACAGAATATCTTAATCCAGACCTACCTGATGCCAAGATGAAGGGAGACGGCATTGGAAACAAGTATGAGAGTATGCTAAAATCATACGGCAAGATAGACGATTATTCAGCTTTAGGAAACATTGAACGCAATGAAGAAGACACCAAAGAAGAGTACGATTCAAAATACTCAGATGATGAACGTAAACAACTTGAAGCCCAGGAAGCCGAGAAACTCTCTGAGATGCAAAGACAGCTACAGGAAAGCGCACAAAAGGGCCAAGAAATCGCAAAAGGCGAGGGCAGTTCAGAAAATGACCGCATAGCTCGTGGCAAACAACGTGAGCAGGAAGCGATGGAAGAACTCAATCGGGCCATTGCTCAGGCAAGAATGCAAGCTCAGCAGGTCACTACTCCATCTTTGCAAGCTGAGGTCACGACCAAAACTGGTGATTCACAGGAAGAAAAGACGGAAGTTCCGGAAAAGAAAAAGAACAATGACGATGAACCGCAAGAGGTTGTCAAGAAAGTTAAGGTAACTTCCGACTACTTCAATACGCTGTGTGATAATGACAAGGAACCTGGGCTTATCAAAGCAATCATAGACGAAAACATCAAGGCGGTGGATGGATCAAGAGTACGTCTTCGTCTTCTCGATGACATTGTCATAAATGAGGTAGTTGTTCATAAAGGCTCCTATATCTATGCCACAATGAGCGGTTTCGGTTCACAGCGTGTCAAAGGTAATGTCAAGAGCATAATGGTAGATGATGACATCATCAAGGTAAATCTATCACTCTATGATACTGATGGACTTGAAGGACTGTATGTGCCAAGTAGCCAGTTCAGAGAAACGACCAAGGATGTAAGTAGTGGCGCATTAAGCAACACCTCCACTCTCACCAATACCACATCCACTGCAGGTTCAAATTTGGCTACATGGGGAGCGCAAGCCGTCAGCAATGCCGTCCAGAAGACAAGCAACGCTATCAGCAAGGCAATCAAGAAGAACTCAGCCAAACTGAAATACGGAACATTCGTGTATCTCATCAATTCACGTTCAAACCAGAAAGATAAATAATAACGAGCAAAACATATATAAATATGAAGACTATCAAGAAATTCTGCGCATTGGTAGTATGCGCATTAGCCTCCCTCCCATCCCTTGCACAACAGACGTATCTGGAAATGGAGCAGCTTACCATCAATGAGAATGTCACAACAGTCATTACCGCCTCTGAGCCAGTCCGCTTCGTTGACATTTCTACGGATGCAGTTGTTGGCGACCAGCCAATCAACAATACCATCCGTTTGAAACCCAAGGAAGGTGCAGCCGTACATGCAGATGGTGACATCCTTGCTATTGTGACGATAGTTACAGAGCGTTACAGAACCCAGTACGCTCTGATATACACTACACGAATGCAGGAAGCAGTTACAGACAAACAGATTCTTGCTTCGGAGAAGATTCCATACCATAATCCTTCTGTATCAATGAGTACTGAGGAAATGACCAGATATGCCCGAAAGATCTGGAACTCACCGGCAAGAATACGAAATGTGAGCACCAAGCAGCACAGAATGACCATGAGGTTGAACAACATCTACTCTGTAGGAGAATACTTCTTCATTGATTTTAGCATCGAGAACTGCACCAATATCCGCTTTGACATCGACGAGATGCGTATCAAGCTGAATGACAAGAAGGTTTCCAAGGCAACTAATGCCCAGATGATTGAGCTTACGCCAGCTATGGTGCTTGACCAGTCCAAGACCTTCAAATATGGTTATAGAAACGTTCTCGTCCTGAAAAAGATGACATTCCCTAACGACAAGGTGCTGACTATTGAGATTTCTGAGAAGCAGATTAGTGGAAGAACCATCAGTTTGGATATAGACTATGAAGATGTTCTGTATGCCGATTCATTCAACTCATACTTAATGATGGAGGAATAGGACGATGAAGAAATACATTTTATCATTGATGATGGGACTGTTTGTTTCAGTCTCATCATTCGCCCAGAGCCATAGCGACCGAATATCCGTTGGTGCAGGAGCCTTATATCAGAGAGGCTTGGATGCCACAATCTCATGGGAACATGAAACACGCTACCACAACGCTTGGGAGTACTTCATCAACGGTTACATCAAATGGGATGAATGTGCATCATGCGGACATGTCTGCCCAGAGTCGTTTTGGAACAACTACCGTACATGGGGAGTTGGTGCTGCCTACAAACCCTGTGTGGCAAGAGGCAGGAATAACTACGGAAACCTCCGAATTGGCGCAAGTGCTGGCAGTGACACTGACAAGTTTGTCGGTGGCTTGCATGTCGGTTACGAGCATAATTTTGCCCTACGTCATGGGTGGGGATTGTTTGTTCAAGCCAAATGTGATCTCACTCTTCCCAAACGGGAAGACTTGTTTCGCACTGGCATCGTGATAGGATTCAAGATACCCACTTTAAAGAAATAGCAACAATGAAGATACTACATATCATTTGTGCTACTCTCATGGCAGTAGCATTTGCCTCATGCGATGAGCATCGAGACTTTCCTGATACGGCAATGAAGACCTGCGACATCCTCTGTACAGATGGCAAAGTCGTAAGATTCGAGGAAGTTAAGTCCCAAAACAAGACTCCTATAGCCGTGGTATTCTATGTGAATCAGAACGAGGACATCCAAGGCACAGGCTATGCTGTCTATCTAAAGGACATTGAGCCGTTTGCCTATTCTGACTCTCTCGGATTGAAACATAATACATCAGCTGATATTACTGCATTCGATGGCAATGGCAATACTCATGCTATGTATTCCTCTGGCACTTCACCTGCAGCTTCTGCAGTCTTTGACATGTGGCAATATGGTCAGAGTGCCTACATCCCTTCCGTTGCTCAGATCAAACTCTTGTATCAAGCACGCAGTGCGGTAAATACGTATATTCGCAAGTGCGGAGGCGATGTGATTCCAGACAATCCGGATGAGTGTTGGTATTGGACTTCTACAGAGGTGAAAGACCAGGAAACAGCCAAAGCCTGGTTGTACTCGTTAGCATCAGGAGCACTTCAAGAAACGCCAAAGACGCAAGCACATAAAGTCCGTCCAATCATTACTTTATATAATTAGCATTAAATATTCACTATAACACAAGAATAAGGTTTCATGGAGGAAACAAAAGAATTACAGACTATGTATAAGATATTCCGCTGTCTGATCTACTTATCATTGATAGTGGAGTTCTTTGAGTATGCTATAGATCCTGCGTTGCTTGACTATTGGGGTGGCATTGTTTGTGACATTCATAGCCGTGTAAAGAGGTGGTTTATCTATATGGATGGCAACCTCGTATGGAGCAAGATTGCTACCATCGTGCTTATCTGTATCACTTGCATTGGCACCCGAAACAAGAAACATTTGGAGTTTGATGCTCGTCGTCAAGTGTTCTATCCGTTGGTGAGTGGACTGTTCGTTACCATACTGTCTATATGGCTTTTCGGTCATCGTATGGACATGAGGTTCTATACCATCAGTCTGAACATCTGGCTCTACATGGTAGCCTCTATTCTTGGTACTATCTGCATCCATGTTGCCCTTGACAATATCTCCAAGTTCCTGAAGAAAGGATTGCTCAAAGACCGTTTCAACTTCGAGAACGAGTCTTTTGAGCAATGCCAGGAGCTACAGAAGAACAAGTATAGCGTAAACATCCCGATGCGCTATTACTACAAGGGCAAGTTCCGCAAAGGTTGGGTGAATATCGTGAACCCTTTCCGAGGAACATGGGTAGTCGGTACTCCTGGTTCAGGTAAGACTTTCTCCATCATTGAGCCGTTCATTCGTCAACATAGTGCCAAGGGCTTTGCTATGGTTGTCTATGATTACAAGTTCCCGACTCTTGCGCAGAAGCTGTATTATCACTACAAGATAAACCAGAAAGCCGGAAAGGTACCACAAGGATGCAAGTTCAAAATAATTGATTTTGTATAAATCATAATTCCCTAATAATCAATAGTAATATATAGACAAATAATACGTGCGTAACAAATTCGCAACAAACAAATGGAGAAATATTGTTCTTACGGTAGAACATAGGAATTAACAACATGGAAGTTCATTACCATTATGAATAAAGAGGCGACAAGTCTCTACTTCCCTAAATCTTTGATTTAGGCATGGCATTTCGTTTCTTTCCACGGAACAACAACCCGGAAGTTGTGCAATTTCAAATATTTGTGCTACCTTTGCAACTGAATCAAGCAATGTAATCGTTTCAATGAATACAGTGACATGCAAAATACCTTGCGGAGTTTTGGAAACAGAATCGCAGACAATCAAATCTGGGCAGGACAAAAGGAATTGGGCGCAATACTCACAGGCTATTGCCGTCCTCATGTCAAGACGGATGTCTGAACTCGGTATGACGCAACGGATGCTTGCCGAGAAAATGAACTGCACCCAGCAATATATATCCAAGATGCTGAAAGGGCAAAAGAATATGTCATTGGAAACTATATGTAAGATAGAAAACACATTGGGCATCGAAATTATCAAAGGTCTGAACGAAAACGAGCAATAAAGCAGGAATATGGCGAAAGAAAGGGAAAATATAAACGGCATGGCAAAAGAGCCGGTCGCAAATAGCGACCAGTTGCCCGAAGTAATCAACATCCAGCCGATGATTCGGATTATAAGAGAGCGACAGGTCATGCTTGACAGTGATTTGTCCGCATTATACGGTGTGGAAACACGAAGGCTGAACGAACAGGTGAAGCGTAATATGGAACGCTTCCCTGATGATTTCATGTTCCAGCTTAACAAAGACGAGCTTGATAACTTGATGTCGCAAAATGCGACATCAAGTTGGGGCGGAACCCGAAAACTGCCTTACGCGTTCACTGAACAAGGAATAGCCATGCTCAGTTCGGTATTGAAATCAAAGACGGCTGTCGAGGTGAACATCCGCATAATGAGGGCTTTCATATCCATGCGCCGCTTTATTGCGACCAATGCCCAATTATTCGAACGGCTTGAGACTATAGAGTATCACCAACTGGAAATGAAACAGCATCAGGAAGTGACCGACAAACGTATCGACGAGGTTTTTAAGCGTTTGGATGCCGACGTTCCTCCTGTGCAGGGCATCTTCTATGACGGGCAAGTGTTTGACGCTTACCGTTTCGTGTCTGATTTAATTCGGAAGGCCGAACAGTCCGTTGTACTGATTGACAATTACGCGGATGACACCGTGCTGACTTTGCTTGATAAAAGAAAGGAAGGGGTATCAGCAACTATCTACACGCAGCGTGTCAGTAACCAGTTCCAACTTGATGTTGACCGCCACAACGCCCAATATCCGCTTATTGAGGTAAAGCGATTCAACAAGGCACACGACCGCTTTCTACTCATAGACAATGAAGTGTACCACATAGGGGCTTCAATCAAGGATTTGGGCAGAAAATGGTTCGGGTTCACCCTCATGCGTGACATCACGGCAATAGAACTCATCAACAGGATTCAGCTTTAGTCCGGTTCGGCTTCAAAAGAACGTATCAGCATAGTGTGAACTTAATCCGCTTCTTTCATTTGTCGTACCAGTTCCTTATGCTGTTCGTGCAGTTCGGGGAAATGTCTTCTGATGAACTGTCCAAACGCGCAGTCGTTGAATCCGAACCGCCGCGCCAGTGACTTTATGCTTTCAGTCGTCGTAGAGTACAGTTGTAGGGCTTCGGCATATTTCCCCATGCTGTGGTGCGACATCACTCCTCCTTTGTCCGTTTTAACCATACTAAGACTTGCATGCAGTTCCGGTTCATGTTCCTTGAGGTATTGACGGAAGCACTCGGGATGCAGGCCGAACTCGGCGGCTACTTCTGCCGTAGTCTTTCCGTCAGCTTTCAGTCGGGCTATGGCATCAGCGTATTTGGCAGCAGTGGCAGGGTTATATTTCCGAACGGACGACCAGTCCACGGGCTTGCCTTCCTCGTAAGGAATGCCTTTCCGCTTACAAATCAAATCCTTGTGCCAAGTTTGCAGGTAGTCGTAGAAACCTCTTACCGATACGCCGGTCTGTTTGGCTATTTTTCGGGCGGACATGGGTGTGGTGCGGTATAATTGTAATGCTTCTGCGTATTTCGTGATTGTTTCAGAGGTAGGGGCATGAAGTGTTCCTCGTCCCGTTATCTTGCCTTTACGTTGCTGTCTTACAGCCCGTTCTCTTATCTTGATGCGATTTTCGACCAACTCCTTGTGGTAGAATATCAAGTGTTGTTCCAATCCCGAGTAGGAGACGTTGCAACGCTCGGCGGCCTCTTGAACCGTGATATAACGGTCAGCACGTAATAGTTTCACTGCCTCGGCATACTGTTCCTTACACATCTTCCGCGTACCGCGTGGCAGGTTGTCATTTAAGCCTAAACGCTTGCGCACCTTCTCGCGCCACTCGATGATTCCGGGATAATGCGTGCGTAACTGCCTGCCAAGGTCTGTACCGTTCAGCCCGAACCGGCGGGCGATTTGCGACACATTGCATTCGATATAGTCCAGACTTCCACATGCTTCGATGGCATCTTTGTATTTGGCCCGGGTAGCGGGAAGCTGCCCACGAAGCTGGCTCAACTTGATGTGACAGGCTTCCTCCTTGTCGCAAGTAATGTCATAACGTGCCAGCAGCAGGTGGCGGTGATACAGAGAAAGGTAGCGTTGAAATCCCGAAACCGTCACTTTGCTGATACGGCAGATTTCCGCGCAGGACAATCGTGTCGAACGATACAGTTCGATTGCCTGACGGTATTTCTCTTCCGTCTCCGGACGAATCCCCCGGGAACGGTTGCATGGACTATCTCTGTTATCGGGAATGTTCACAACTTCTTGGCTTTATGTATTAGATTACTAAACAAGCAAGCCAACTGTTCCTTTTACAGATGATAGTTGGCTTGCTTAGTGGTTGTTGATACTATTTGGTTAAGGATGAATCTTAGGGCTTTTGACGGACGGCACGGACGTTATGAATTACATCTCTTTTATCTGTGGATTCAGAATTTCCATTTGAGTAAATATATGATTGTTTTGAACTCCCTTGAAGAGCTGTTGATGTCCAATAAATACCATTTAAAGGATATGTTTCGTCCTCCATATTAGGTGCTTCTGTTTTAGCAGGAAGATACCACTCCAAATTAATCAATACAGGAATATCCACTGATACACCCTTCTGTGATTCTGTCTTTTTGGTAAATTTATTTTTTAAGACACAGCTTTTAGCTGCAAAATCCGAAGGGTTTGTTGGCAGTTCTTTATCAGGTGTACATCCATATCTTTCAAGTTGCGCTATTAGATCGCTTGCTTCATTTGCGCCATTATAATTATAAATATCATTTGTATTTTGTAATCCATTATCCAAATTTTCGGCAACTCCATTAGCTGTCAATTTGCTAAAATCAATCGTAATAGAGCGTATAGACAAGAAAGGACGATCAATAGTGACATAATTGTATTGCCCCACATTTGAAAGGTCTATCAGTAATGATGAAATGTAATGTCCAATAAAATCACTTGTCACTGATGGCACAGTATATTTAATTGTCATGTTACTATCCCATAGAAATCCCCATGGATATGCACCGTCTTCGATTCTTTCACAGCCTATATTTCCATTCCAACTCGGACAAAGTTGTGATATGGTAGCTGTAGTTGGAGTAGCCCCGTTTACATCATCAGGTGTGATTTGGAATTGTAGGTCGCGGGCGGCATCACCGATATTTTCGGTCACATACACGTGGTAAGTGAAACGACCGCTGCCTGTGCCGGATATTGTATTCGTTCCTTTGTCATCATCAATCCAATAACCTTGTTCCTGCAAGTCTGTCTTGGTCTGGGTGAAGAATACATCGTTCGTAAGGTTGGAAGTCAGTGTCCATGCGCCGTCGTAGTCTTTCACGTTTACGGTAATCGGGAATGTGATATAGTGAGCATCCTGTGCGTCAGTCGGAACATCAATACTCATTTCATATGAGAGCTTGTAAGTCACGGTTGTTCCCATCTTCCATTCCGTATTTCCGATGGAAGCTGTAAGGGTACGTTCTTCATTATTGGCATTGACAAATACAACTTCTACCGTTGCCCCTGCAGGCAATGTCTGCGGCAGCATCATGAAGGTACCTTCCGGGCTGGTGATAGCGTCTCCGTTAGCTTCAGTTCCGGTAGTCTCTTTGTTCAAGGTCTGCGAAAAATCCACAGTCGCATCACCAAGAGACCAATTACCGGTAGCCATATCGTAAGTTCCGGCATTCTTGACACCTTTCAAAACCACGCTCTTTATAGAGCCGGGCTGCATCTGGCTGCCCACGGCAAAACGGACGGCGGTGCAGATGTGTTTGAAGGTGAGAGGTACAGCCGCATTGTTGTTGCCCGGTATTTCATTGGTAGTAGCCACCACAATGTCTTTCTGGTCGGCAGCATCTGCCGGAACGGTGTATTTAAGTTCTTTGCTTGACGGAGAGGACGGAGTGGTCAAGCCACCGGCATCCGTTGGCGCCCAGGCATAGAATTGGAACGAATGGTCTGCTCCCGGCCAATAGTATATTTGTTCCGTGCTCCATATAGCACCTGTTCCAACGGAAGCAGCCACGTTGGAAGCATTCGTGTTCATGTAGAACTGGTCAACGGGTGCCCCATTCTTACTCCAGTATGCCAGCACATGGAACTTGTCATAGAAATTGTCTTTGCCAACAGGCGTTGCGCGTGTCAAGGCCTGTTCGCCCTCGAAGCCGGACACGTTGATACCGTCCGAAACAATGGCACGGACACAAAGCGTGTCTGCCGAGTCGTCCGACCGCAACACGAAACGGTCTGCGGTATATCCTTCGTCATCACTACCGGCATATCCCCTTGTCTGCACGTTCTTATCGGACGATATGCCAAAACAAATGTTGTCACAGGCTTTCTCCGGATTCCCGCTTTCGAGAAAGTCCTCGTTATTGCACGAGAAAAGTAGCGTGCACAGCAACATCGTCGCCATGCCGCCCGCCATCCAACTCGGATTTTTCTTATGTACCTTCATTTCTTCTGTTTTATATTTGTTTGCCTGAAGCAATACGCCCCGGCTGTTAGTGAGTGTAAGGGGACATTCAACCCCTTACACCCTGTAGGTAGATCGTCTATTCCATGGATGATAATTCCGGAATACACGATGCTAAACCGGTCTTATGAAAGATGTTGGATTAGTTGCCGCTTTGGGTTGTGGGAACGTCCAATATTTGGTCAACTTCGTCCTGATTCCAGTCTTCAACATCGTCAACCTTAAACTCGATAGGATTAAGCGGTTTGTCTGTTATATTTTCATGAGTCAAGGAAGCCTTGAAATCATAGCAGTAACCGAGCTTGAACTCAACATTCTCGATTTTTACTTCGTGGTCGTAAGAGCCCAACAATACCTTACCCTGATACAATTCTGCCGTGAAAGTTACAGTATATGTAGCGGTAGCATCCATCGGGATCATCAGCTTTTCGTTGTAGCTTTCAAGAGTTGCAGCATTAGCAATGACGGCAGCTTCATCAACGGTAGCATCATCGGCTACTACATTACCGAAGTCTAATACAAGATTGTTTTTCACCTGATTACCCCAAGTGTTACCGGCAGCGGTTACTGTCAAAGTACCGTTCGTGTAAGCATCCGTGATTTTTATATCGCTTACTTTTACATTGTAACCCTCACCCACCACATTCTCGAACGAGAATTTCACTTTTGAAAGCTGGTGGTTGAATGTCATGCCAACAGGAGTTTGATATGTTTCTGTTACTTCTGTTCCGGCAATTTGCGCGGGCTCTGCGTGAAGCAAGTCAACCTGATCTGCATCAGTGTTGGTGAAAACAACCGTCATTTCTACCTTTGTGGCATTTTCAGGCAATGCTACATCGGAAACATTTGTCGCTACACTGTAAGGAGCAATGGCACCGAAAGTGTAAGTGTTACCCGGAACCCAGTACTGCAATACATCGTATGACCATCCGGTAGAGGCAGAACCTCCTTCATACACCTTGTCACCCTCGAAAATCTGACCGTTCTGTGTGAAACCATACACGGCGAAGTCTTCCAAAGTTTCTTTTGTGAAACTCGGGTCCACGATACTGCGTGTTCCGTTGTTCACGAACGCGTTGCTGAAACCGATGGCCTTCTGCTGGGCCATTTCCATTGTCTCGTCGTTGCTGCAACTTGCCAACATGGCTGTTGCCGCCAAACCAATCATAAATAACTTCTTCATTTTGATTAAAATTAAATTATGAATAAAAATGTTTTGATAACTCTCTATGCAAATCAAAGAGGGAGTTCTATGTCCTCGTAATCTCCCCAGTCTTCCACGTCCACGTCGAAGCCGGAGCCGCCTTCCGTACCCTCTTCATCGGATATCTCGATGCCCTTCACCACGATGACACCTCCCTGCGGTTGCGCCGCCACCTGGTCGGTCACGTCGAAATCGAACGACTTGATTTTTCCGTTCTTCAAGCGTACTTCCAGATTCAGCCCGTACTTACGTTCGGCCCTTGTTCCGTAGTGTTCGTTAGGGAAACCAGGGATCCCGAAAGAGCGCACCAAAGCCTGTGTGCCGAAATCTTCCACCGTACAATCGTACAGCACGGTGGCGGCTTCATCAGAGGTGTGTCCGCTGTTCAGCCATACCGCCTGCGCCATACCGCTCAAGGCTCCGCGTGCCAGCGACACGTATTCCACCCCGTGGCTGAACTCGTAACGTACCAGATAGGTGAACACCAGCGGGTGCATGGTGACGGGTATCACATCGGTCTCGGTCGAGCGTTCCGCCACGTATGACTCCATGTAACTGCCGTAAAGCATATCGGGCTGGTTCACCGTGTTCTCGTTTTTCGTGTCCATATAAGAATTACCGAGATAAGAGGAACGAGTACGGGTGCGTGTGGTGGCCTTTGCCGAAGCGAACGACTGCATCTTGTCGAACACGATGTATTCCGTGTCGTTGTTGTAGAACAGCAGGGAGTGTTCACCCGGACGCATATAAACGACATCCCCCTCGGGAGCTATGTTGATGATCTCGTCCGAACCGTCCGCGTTGTACACCTGCACGCGCAATCCATCCGGTATTCCGGGGCGCAACGCGTCGTATTCCATACCGAACGATTCCTGCCACGTAGGGTAGTTCTTCCAATCCGTACCATTCTCGTAAGTGTATTGCCATTCCTTTTCATATTCCGCTTCTATGCGCACCTCCGATTTCGGGGCATGCACGTCGTGGTCAAAGCACAAGTCCTTGTGCTCGCATGACGAAAGCAGCATGAGCATTCCCGCGAGCAAGGGAACGTATTCCATTACAGTATATATCCTTTTCATTTCATGCCTCCTTTCTTGTTGTTGCTGTTGCCTTTTCCGAGAAGCCATACCAGAGAGATTTCCGCCTTCGTGGGACCGAACCAATGGCGTTTTTTAGTGGCCTGCCATACATAGTGGCCGTCCAAGGGGATGTACTCGTAGTATTTTCCTCCCCAGTAGCCCACGCCAAGCGTGAAGTCGATGTTCAGGCGGTTTGCAACGGGCAGCGAGTAACCGTATTCCACGCCTGCCGCGTAATTCGTCTTGTCCCAAAGTGTTCCGCCGGGTTCTCCGCCCATGTAACCTTTTCCTCCCCACTCAAAGTCGTAAGTGAACGCCTGCCCGTATATGCCTATATGATGTCCGGTGAGCGGCTTTTCATTGGCCTTCTTCCCGAGCCAGTAGCGCACGGCAAGGTCACCTCCATAGATGCGCCAGTAACGGTGGCTGCTGTTCTTTTTCCACCAGCCGTACATCCAGTTGCCACTGATTGACCAGTTCTTGCCCAAGTAAAATTCCACCCCGATATTGGGAACGGCCAGCACGTCATAGAGCATGTTGGTCTTGAGAGCCATGTAGAAAGGTTTTGAGGTTTCAGGAGAAACCGCTACAATCGTGTCCGCTTTCTCCACAACGGCTGTCGTGTCCGCAGGAGCCGGCACCACCGGTTCTTCCTTGACAACCGTTTTTTCCTCGATTACCGGTTTTTGACGGACTGTCACGAGAATGACACTGGCATTGCGGATTTGGTCAAAGAAATGCTTGTGCATGTAATGCCAGGTACGGCCATATTGCAGTTCCATCAGGTGTTTCTTGCGGCTGTCAACCAATACACCTTTATTATTATAGGTAAATTCGGGCACGTTGCGCAACACGTCCACCGCCTCTTCCTTGTGGGGCATGTCGGACACCTCGACCAGCTCCGCGAGGCGTTCCCACGCGATAAATCCCTCGGGACGTGAAATGATGCCGTCCGGAAGCGATACGCGTTCACGTACATAACGCTCCAAGGAATTGCGGCGTTTTTCCGCCAATTCCCTGTTTATGGCAAAGCCGCCCTCGGGTGAGGCGGAACCGCAGAAAGACACCTCGACCAATTCGAGCGTGCTGTCTTTTTTCACACTTTCCAGAAACGACACCACTTCGGACAGGCGCGCGGCGTTGTTGCCGTAAGCCGTGTCCAGTGTCGAGTTGCCGACCGGAAATCCGATACAGACCTCCTTCCGGCTCTCTTGCCCGAACGCCTGGATGCATCCGAGCAACATGAACGCTGATACTATTAAACCTCTCATGTGCATATTGTCTTTATTTTACATCCATTTCTTTCCAAGAAACGGATGTAAAATGTAATTTTGTAATAATCAGGCTTATAAGTATCTATTTTTCTCTTGGCTTATATTACGGGATATTATTTTTCATGTGTGATTCCTGAAATATTTTTGTTCCAATAGTTTGCGATTCAGGATTTTTATGTACTTTTGAACTCAGTATCCGTTTCTTGGAAAGAGACGGATGTTTTTGTTTTACGCCCCTATATCCTATAATTCACTGACAACCAGCTCATTGGCATTATCAATAATGGATGAGTCTATTGACGCGAGATATATTTGCGTGGTGGTCACGGAATCATGCCCGAGCGCGTCAGAAATGACGTTGACCGGGACGTTCTTCGATTTGGCGATGGTCGCCCAAGTATGGCGGGTGACATAGGTTGTAAGTGTAACCGGCAGTTCCGCCATTTCCGCTATGGTTTTAAGGGACTTGTTTACACGGCGTAACGCTGATTCGTACTGCTTGCGCTCGTCCTTGCCGGGAACGGTTATAATCGGGAGCAAATACGGCAGCCCGTCGGTCGGGTATCGCCCGGTCAGTTCTTCAATTTGCCTTATGATCTTGACTTGAAGTTGCTGGCCGGTCTTGTGACGCCGGTATGTCAGTACCCCGTTCTGAATATCCGACTTTCTCAAGAAAGCGGCGTCTATGAATGACATCCCCCTGCACAGGAAAAGAAAAAGGAACACGTCACGGGCAAATTCAAGGTTCGGCCTGCGCGAGAGGTCAAGGTCTTTAATCCGCCTGATGTCGCCGATTGAAATAGCCCGTTTGCGTGTTTTCTCCGTTCCGGTAAACACGGTCCGGAAAGGTTTGCGGTCGATGGCTGGTTCCTGTTCGACCGCACGGTTATAGACCGCCCGGAGGATGCGCATGTAAAAGGATGTGGAATTGGGCGCGAGCCCGGCAGCGTTCAGGTACGCCTGATAGTCCTCCATGATGACATGGTCTATTGCCCCGATCGGGATATCCTCGTGAGCCCGGAACCGCTTGAAACTCCCCAATGCCGCGCGGTAATTATTGGCGGTGCCGGTGTGTCCCAGTTGACTTAACCTGACAATGACATTCTCCATAAAAATAAAGAAGGTATTCTCCTTGCCGGTACGTTGGAACTCCGAGACGACATCATCGGTAGAATAGCCGCGTTGCCGGCTGTCGAGTCTCTCCATGATTCCATGCAATCTCTCCACGTCCCAACACAGCCTTTGTGTAATTGATTTGATGGCAGCCATACGGCCATTCTCGACAGTGGAGACAAGCTGGGATTGCTTTTCGTCCCATTCGCAGGGAAACACTTTGTAGCCGGTCGTGATTTGCCTTACTACACGGTGGTTAGTTACAATGATGATTATGCTGCCCGGACGGTCTGCGACTGTTGACGGGCGGAATTTCACTTTTACTGTTGCCATATCTATTATTGTTTAATGTGAGTACTTGTAAAAGATAAGGGAGACAACAACGAGGGTGACGGTAACCAATACAGAGAATATGGCAATCATTCCGGTCAGCGTCTCGGAATGAAACAACTTCACGTTGGCGAATATGACGAGGGCAAAAGATATGGCAAGTATCAGCAGCAATATGCACAACATTCATGTCCGAATACAGTTTCAATTGTTGGTTCAAGATGGTAGAGAATGGCAAGGTCTGCATTCATTTCAAACATATCAAGTACCTTGTCTATGGGTTGGGGGATATGTACTTCATAAGGAAGGATGGCATAATCTTCGTATGCCTTTGTCTCTCCAATCCAATAATTGTCTATCAAATCTGGCAACAGCATTGGACCAGATGCTTTGAATTTGTAGATAGCTTCCTGTAACATAGTAATATTTGATTAGATGGTTGATATGTATAAACGCATGAGTTGTGCTGGTATCTTGTTGGACACGTCCTTGTTCACAAAGTGTTTGCCCTCCATTCTTGTTATAATGGCTGGATAATCTTTTGCGATGTCTGTCATTGCCTGAATTTGTTGTAGTGTGAGCATGGCTATAGCCAATGCATCCATCGAAAGGTATGGTTGTAACATCATCCAAAGATATGCGTTAGCCTGATTCGCACTTTTAATTTTTCCTCGCTTCAAAACGTCATGGCAAACTTGCGCGTTGAGAATTAAACGCCGATCTGTTCGCATTGACATCAGTACAAGCGTTTCAGAAGTAGGCAGGATGCCTTCGGAGGCTGCTTTATAGATATTAGAACAGATGTCTGCCGTGTTGTTTGTTATCTCTGTCATACCCATTGACGAGCATTCATCTATATTCGCTAGGAATGTGCGAAAATGACGGTCTTCTTCATGCAAGAACGCTACAAGTTCTTTCTTTGATTTTATCCCATGTGCTTTGCTTCCTAAAAGGAAGTTTGAGTAATTAGCTATGCCTTCACGCACATCCTTATCAAAGACGGGTGATTTATCCAAGTACTTGAAGAACTTGGTGGCACTTTCCTTCAACGAGTCAAGCTCCTGGTTCTCTTTATATACAGATGTATGCAATTTCACGTATGCTACATCACTTAGTGTGTAGTTGCTTGTCAGACGAAGCAGTTCTGTCCGAATGGAATCCGAAATTTCGTCATATCTTGCAGACAGTCCGCAATGTGCCGTAAATGACGGATCCTTTTTGATGAAGCATGATACCGTGTCGGCAACCTCATGCCATCCATTGATGAAAGTAGCCATCTGTTCTGCGTTGCACCCTGTGTTTCCTTTAATCGACAAAAAGAAATTATGATATTCTTCCAATGCGTCATTGGAGGATTGAAAATCATATTGCTTTCTGCTGTCACACGAAGCAACAATCAGCATGGTACATAAAAAAAGCAAGTGAAAGAATAAACTCGTTTGAGTCTTTTTTCTTTCACTTGCTTCACTTTCTTTCATTTGGTTTCCGAAACCTGTTTCAGAGGAGTTGCAGATGCAACCGACAAAACCATTTAAGTGTACTATATTCCTTTTGTTCATTGGCATATAATTGAAAATTTTGTGTGCAAAGGTACAGATTAAAATCCAAATAAAAGCCACAATAATTAGACTTTGTATAATTTTATGTTTCATACTCACTTTAGTATGATTTACTAATAACAACACAATCTATATACAAAAATCAATTTATATTCATTCACACGACAAAAGCTACCAGTATAATTATGATTCTGAATATAATTATGTACCTTTGCACATGTATAACGCCTATACATGTTCTTAGCATAAACCTATACTATTGACAATAGGCGTATAACAATCATATTATCAGTAGATAAAACGTTTTTGACATGGCAAAAGTCGGCTACATTATGGCTATCTCTCAGTATGACAAACTGGAAGAAGATCGCAAATGGATGAATGAGTTTGGGTGTGTTCGTATCGTTGAAGAAAATGACGAGAACGAACGAAACAGACCGTTGTGGAAACAACTGATGGTCGCCTTGAAAAGAGGTGATGAACTTGTCATCCCCAAATTTTCCAATGCCCTGCGTGGCAGTCGTGAACTGGCAACGTTCCTGGAATTTTGCCGAGTCAAAGTAATCCGCATCATTAGCATACATGACAAGATTGACTCCAACAATATTCTGTTTCCTGAGACAAAACCGTCTGATGTATTGACAATGATGGGGGCTCTACCTGAAGAAGTTCTTGCTCTACGCAAATCAGCAGAGCATGTAGTGGATTTACAGGAGAAGATGATTATATCTTTGCCAAAAGTATCTTCTGCCAAGATGCATAAACTGGACAGGGAAAAGACAGTTATCAATCTTTACGTGGCAGGTCATCCAATCGATGACATTTGGCGAGCCAGTGGATTCAAAAGCCGAAGCTCTGTGTTTCGCATACTCAACAAGCATGGTATCAAGCTCAACAGAGGTAATCACTCTGGACCAATAAAGAAAAGAGCCGAACAAACTCCAAAACAAGACATAGAAGAATAGACAATGAAGAAAATACTATTCCTGCATGGTTTCTTTGCGACAGGCAGTTGCCCTATGGCGAATGCTATGAGAGAGGCTTTCGAAGGGTGTGCTGTCGTACTGACTCCAGACTTGCCTTTGCATCCCAAAGAGGCATTGAAGGAGATTCGCTCCATCATAGACAAAGAGCATCCAGACTTGCTTGTCGGAAACAGTTGCGGAGCATTCCTTGCCCAGATGCTCTCTCCAGTAGTGGGCATTCCAGCTTTGCTGGGCAATCCTTATTTCAAGATGACGGAGTTTCTAAAGGTACGCATCGGTGAACATCAGTATAAAGCACCTCGCAAGGATGGCAATCAGCGTCTGGTTATAGACGAAGCGTTGATTGAGGAATTTTCCGAACTTGAAGCCGTACAGTTTGATTGCTGCAACCCATATTACAAAGAACGAGTATGGGGACTTTTTGGTGAGCAGGACACCCTTGCTCACTTCTCCCCATTGTTTATGGAGCACTACAACAATATCTATCATTTTCCTGGCGGTCATACTCCAACAGAACAAGAAGTGAAAACTTGGTACGCACCGCTTGCTACCAAGATGTTGATGGAGTATCCAGCAAAAGAAGAAAGATATTTCCAACATTTCAAAGGTGGCAAGTACAAGTTCATCAATTCTGCATTTGACTCCGAGACACTGGAGCGCATGGTGGTTTACCAGGCTATCTATGGTGAACAAGCATATTGGGTACGTCCAGAAAAGATGTTCTTCGGTCTGGTTACAAGAGACGGCAAGACTTTCAACAGATTCACAGAAATCGAAGTTTAATACCGAAAAAGTTACGCGCATAGAGAATAAGCAATTTCAAATGATCATATATATAGTAAGACACGGACAAACAGCAGAGAACTTGCAGATGATTCTACAAGGACATTTGCCTGGCACTCTTACCGACAAAGGTAAGGAGCAAGTACGAAATGCAGCTGAACATCTTGCAGAAAAAGACGTTCAGTTCAAGTGCATTGTCTCAAGCGACCTGAAACGTGCAATGGACTCTGCCAATATTATCTCTGAGAGATTAAAACTTCCAGTCATTCCTATGGAAATTCTTAGAGAACGTGACTGGGGAAAATATACAGGTATGCCTGTTTCTGAGGCAGCAGACAAGTATAAAAAGGATGGCAGATGGATGTTCCCTGATGGTGATGCCGAAACAGAAGAGGATATTTATCAACGAGCTGGCAAAGCCTTACAAGAACTATCGGAGAAATTTGCCAATGATACCATCATCGTTGTCACTCATGGACAGTTTGCAAGAAATATGATAGCCAATCATTTTGAATGTAATTACCATGAGGTCACTTCTTTCGTAAACGCAGAGATTCGGATGTTGAACCTGTAATATTGTATTTGAGGTATATGAATACATTACATACTTTACTGACATACTACATTCTTTGCATCAATGCAGTTACATTCATCATATACGGCATAGACAAGTACAAGGCTAAGAAAGCTAAGTGGCGAATTCCGGAAGTCACGCTATTGATGATGGCAGTTATGGGCGGAAGCATCGGTGCTTGGCTTGGAATGAAAGTCTGGCATCACAAGACGATGCATAAGAAGTTCAAATACGGTGTTCCTGCCATTCTGTTTCTACAGATTGCAGCAATGATTTATCTGCACATGAATTTATAACAATATAAAGAACGAAGAATATGAAAAGTTTTGCACCAAAGCCGTGGGTCGTACCACAGCCTGTGCTGATTATCGGCACATATAATAAGGAGGGAGTTGCCAATGCAATGAACGCAGCCTGGGCTGGACAATGGGACATGAAGGAGATTATAATCTCGATGGGAAACCATGTTACCACAGACAACCTGAAGCTTGGCGGTGAGTTTACCGTTGCATTCGCTACCAAGAAAACCATGGTGGCTTCTGATTTCGTGGGCATTGTTTCTGCCAAGAATGACCCAAAGAAGATGGAGAAGACAGGATGGAACATCAAGAAGGCAAATATGGTTAACGCTCCCGTATTTACAGATTTTCCTATGACTTTGGAGTGTCGCATCAAGGAGAAATACGACGAAAGCGAGACTGGTTATTATCTTGTTGCAGAAATAGTAAATATCCTTGTAGATGAGAAGTATCTGGCAGAAGACGGAAATCCAGACATGGAGAAGATGGAGCTGATTGTCTTCGACCCAATTCATCATAGCTATATCCAGTTGGGCGAAAAAGTCGGTAACGCTTTCTCAGATGGTAAGGCTTTGAAATAAAAACTACGTAAATGGTATTTCCAGAAATATACTCAGCAACTGGCATGATGGAGCTGATTCAGAAGATTGGCTTCCTTCCTCTCCTCTATAGTGGCATTGAAGGCTTCTCTGCTGAGGACATCGTGGATGAGGATTGTCGATATGTGACATTTCCTGAAGGAGGTTGGGATTGGCCACTTTGGAAATGGAAGGGCGAGATTGTGACTGAAATGCCCTGTATGTACGGAAAGTTTTTCAATAAGAAAGCAGGATTTATCAGCCAGGAATGGTGGCCAGATTTCTGCAACTACAGAAGAAGCAAAAACCCTCGTCCAGAAGAAGAGTCTATTGAAGGAGCTATCCTTAGCACACTACAATATTCTGGAAGTCTCATTACAAGGGAATTACGAACAGCTTGCGGTTTCACTGGTAAAGGAATGAGAAGCAAGTTTGACGGGTATCTTACCCGATTGGAAATGGCTACTTACATTGTGACCGAGAATTTCATATATCCTCGTGACAAGCATAATCATGAATATGGTTGGGGATGGTCGCTGCTCAACACTCCCGAAGATCTCTATGGCAGGGAGTCTTGCCAATGCAACCGTACTCCCGAAGAGTCTTATCAGAGGATTTTCGAACATCTGAAAGAAATCCTGCCTGATGCTTCGGATAAACAAATCATCAAATTAATTGGATAAAAATGAGAAAGGAATCAAGAGCAATGGATAGTGGGTGGGCATTGGAAGTAATGCACAAGGCTCCGTATATAACTGTAAGTTTTATTGACGAAGACGGCAAACCTTATGGTTTACCGCTATCGCTCGCATCAGATGATGATGTGAATTGGTATTTTCATGGTGCCTTGGAAGGCAAGAAACTGGAGGCCATCAAGACTCATCCCGATGTCTGCCTTTCAGCCGTAACCCGTTGTGCGCCTACGGTTGGTCCAAAGGACGGCAGTTTCACCCTGCAATACAAATCAGCCATCGCATTCGGCAAGGCAGAAATCGTGACTGAGGATGCAGAGAAGATTCATGGTCTCCGACTAATCTGTGAGCATTTTCTTCCTCAACACATGGATGCTTTCGACCAGAGCATCGCCCGTTCTCTATCACGCACGGCCGTAGTTCGCGTCACGCTTACTGAGCCTCCAACCGGAAAACGCAAGCAGTATGATAAGGAAGGCGTGGAAATGAAATATGGCAGAATTGAATAAAGAGGCAATTGCTCCTTCTATGTTGCATTATAAAACAAAGAATTTATGACTTCACTTCAAGAAAGACTGTTCGCCATGCAGGATAAGCAGTATGCTGCTTTCCAAGCCAAACTGACACCGGGAGTGCCTGTGGAGAGTTTCATAGGCATTCGTGTGCCTGTGCTTCGCAAGTTCGCAAAAGAATTTACAAAGGAGGCAGAATGCAAGGATTTTCTTCAGCAGCTTCCTCACGAATACTACGATGAGAACATGCTTCACGGACTCCTCATCTCCGAGGTGAAGGACTACGAAGAATGCATCCGTCTTACAGACAGATTTCTGCCATTCGTGGATAACTGGGCTGTTTGCGACATCATGTCTCCGAAGGTGTTTGCCAAACACAAGAAGGAACTATTGGCGAAGATCAAGACTTGGAGTAAATCATCCCACGTTTATACTTGTCGCTTTGGAATAGAGACACTTATGTCTCATTACCTGGATAAAGACTTCAAGGCTGAGTATCTTGAAATTCCTGCATCAGTAAGGAGCGAAGAGTATTACGTAAAGATGATGGTTGCCTGGTTCTTCGCCACCGCCCTTGCCAAGCAATGGGACGCAACGATTCCCTACATCGAGCAAAACCGCCTTGCTCCCTGGACGCACAACAAGACCATCCAGAAGGCCATCGAGAGCTACAGAATCACTCCCGAGCAGAAGGAATATATGCGGACATTGAAGATAAAATAAAAGGGAAAATATGGAAAACGAATAACCTTACATTTTCCTTTCCTGTATTTCGTACAAAACTACCACACTTAGCAATATTTGTGGTAGTTTTATACTAAAATAGCTATAAAACTGTTGAAATGTATTAAAAAAGAGAGGATTTTAAAAGCTTCCCGTACAAAAGTACCACAATTAAAAATATTTGTGGTACTTTTGTACCAAAATCAAGAGAACAATTATGGAAACAAAGAATTCATTCATATCATCTGCAAGCGTCAAAGTGCAAGGACGAACAGCTTACTACAAGATGCTGGAAGCCGTTCGCCAAGGTGAACTGATTCAGGTTTGCCGTGGCGTATATGCTAACATAGACCAATTGTCAGCATGTATGGTTGATATTGAGTCAATTGTTCCCAACGGAATCCTCTGCCTTTGGTCTGCCTGGAATATCCATCAGCTAACGACATCCATGCCGCAAGCTTATCATGTCGCCATCAAAAGGGATAGAAAGGTTAAGGTACTTTCATTCCCAAAGATAGAGCTCCATCACTATACTTCCAACATTCTTGAAATCGGCGTTATGGAGAAAGTCATAGATGGATTTAAGGTAAAGGTATATGATGTAGAACGATGCGTATGCGATGCAGTAAAGTTCCGTAACAAGGTGGGCATTGATGTCTGTTCTGAAATCATCGATAATTATCTTTCAAGACCAGGAAGAAATATCAGTAAACTAATGGATTATGCCCGACAATTGCGTGTTGGCAACATCCTCGAAAATTATCTACAAGTGAAATTATGAGTAAAGAACAAAATAAAAACTTCGGAAAGTCTATACGTACCAAATTGCTGAACGTTGCAAGAAAGGAAAACGTCTTTAATCAGACTATTCTGACTCGGTATTTTCAAGAGCGGCTTCTTTACAGAATATCGCAGACTCATTATAGAGGAAATTTTTATCTGAAGGGAGGTGCACTCATGTATGCATACGAAAAATTTGCGGCTCGTCCTACATTGGATATAGATTTCCTTGGCAATAATATCAGCAACGAAGGCTCTTCTATAATTGCAGCGTTCAGAGAAATTTGTTCTGTGCCATACGAGGAAGATGGCGTAATATTTGACACGGAGCACATTACTGCACAAAATATAACAGAGTTCAAAGACTATCATGGGATTAGACTCAGCGTTCCAGTCAAGATGGACACCATTGCCCAGGTTTTAACTATGGATATTGGTTTTGGTGATGTGGTAACACCTTCCCCAATAGATCTTGATTATCCTGTATTGCTTGAACATCTGCCGAGCGCCAATATTCTGGCCTACTCGCTTGAAACGGTTATTGCCGAAAAGATGCACGCAATTGTGGATCTTGCAGACCAAAGCAGTAGAATGAAGGATTATTATGATCTCTACCAAATCTTGCAGAATGAAAAATATAATCCTAAAACACTACAGGAAGCTATCATACATACATTTGAAAATCGCCACACTCCTTATAATGAGAACACTATGTTCTTCCGAAAGGAGTTTGGTAGCAATCAGCAAATGCAAGTCAGATGGACAGCTTTCATGCGTAAAATAACGTCCACAGACATATTGTCCTTTACCGAAGTGATAGCGTTCTTACAGCAAAGACTTCTTCCGTTTTGGGAGAACATGAAAGATGAATAGCAGAAAATACAATATATATCAGTTTCCAGAATGTAAGGACATAGTAGTTTCTGGAGATATTCACGGTGACTTCAACCTCCTCGTGAACAAAATTTGTGTGCAATATCAAATGCAGAACACGTTAGTTATTGTAGCTGGAGATTGTGGATTTGGTTTTGACAAGAGAGGCTATTATGACAACATGGTGAAAAGGAACTCCAGACGTATGAATGATGCCAATAATTGGATTGTATTCATTAGAGGCAATCATGACAACCCAGCGTATTTTGATGGGAAAAGCTTTAAGCACAAACGTTTCATTGCCATTCCAGATTATTCAGTAATCAACGCTTGCAACCATTCTATTCTCTGTGTAGGAGGAGCCATATCGATTGATCGTACGTATAGGCTTGAAGCATGGAGTAAGGAACAACAAAAGCGGCTACGTTTTAGTAACACGGAAGTCGTTGACGATTTTTCGCCATCATACTATTGGCAGAGCGAATCGCCGACTTATAATAAAGAAGCACTAATGTCGATTTTGTCTGAGCAGAAGGTTGACATTGTAATAACACATACGTCTCCATCCTTCTGCGAATTATTAAGCAAGGAGGGGATAGCCAAATGGACTTGCAACGACAAAACTCTGATATCAGACATACAGCAGGAACGTGAAGTTATGAATAGTCTGTATGAAACTCTAAAAGAACATCAGCAGCATGTCACTCATTGGTGTTACGGACATTTTCATCAAAGCTGGCATTCTTCTATTGATGGTACATTGTTCAAGATGCTGGATATTATGGAGTTTTATGAGTTGAAATAATTTTGGACTCAAAAGAGAGCTACAGAATCACGCCCGAGCAGAAGGAATATCTGCGGACATTGAAGATAAAATAATTATGACACAAGACACTTCTACATATTACGTTTGGATAGGTGGCTCATGTGATTATGGCCATAAAGAACGAACTGGTGGTGCTGCCGTTGTGATTGAGACAACGGCAGCATCATCAACCGTGATGTAATCAGCGACCTACACACCACGGAGTTCCGAATGATGCTAACCCTCATGATCAAGGTAATGCAGGAAATCCCGGAAGGTTCTGACATCCTTTTCCTGACCAACGCTGCCTATATTCAGAACTTTGACAAGACTCCGACTGCAAAGTCTGCAAATCCGGACTTGATACTACAATGCATCGAGGAAAAGAAGAGACACAACTCCGTTGGAGTCAAAATTGTACAATATCATAAAAGTCCATTGCTTATGGAGACACATGATATGGCTACAGAAGCAATGGCTAAAACAAGGAAGGAGTTTCATCATGACTGCAAATGAACAAGCATTATTGGCACAAATGCAAGACCTTGGATATTCTCATGGTCTTTGCATTACGGCATTACAAATCCTATCCCAAGACAAGTTGGCTGTCAGCGACATGCTTGCCTTTATCTATGACGAACAACCCTCAGAAGAGGACTTTATCAAGGAAATGGCAAGAATGTGTGAAGCCAATAGTTGGGACACCATCGGTTAAGGTACGAATATAATAATCCTGTAGAAGCATTGAGAAATTTGCCATACAAACATATAGTCAGACGATTATCTTATGATTATCTATCTGTCTCGTCTGAAATCGTTATGCTTGTCACCATGCCACCATGCGCCCAAAAAGGCGATGATGACACGAAAGACAAAGTAGATGATAATTATATCAATAAATTCGTTCATAAGCTTGATTTTTAGTGTGTTACTCAATACACATTAACTACGGGGATGCCCAAATGATTGGCTTTCTTGAAAGTGTAGTATGTTCCACCTTTCTCTCGTCCATCATAGAATGCTATGAGAAGGGAAACATTTTCCACCATAAACTCATCTCTATCAAGAAAACATCTTGTATAATAGCGTTCTGATAGAATTAACACCTCGTCTGCCGAAGCTATCAAATTCTCATAAACTATCTTATCATTAGCACTGAACCTATCTGCCTGACCTCTGAAAGGAATGGCGGCTGTCAGCGTCATTCCAGGACATGACGATTTCAATGACTGCACTATCTGTGCTGCCATAAGGTCTATGCCTATGGCAAATCCCGAAATAAAATTACTGATGCCATGCTTATAAGCTTCAAGTATAGCCTTAGTCAATCGTTCTTTTATTAGCCCTTTTGTGAGAAGTTATAGAAGCGATGTCCTGTAAAGGCTGCCGAAGCAGCCTTAGCGAATTTTGTTTTGTTCATTCTTTTCATTGCTGTACGTATTTGTATGATGTCTTGCCGAGAAATATGCCATTTGTCACACGTGCCCCGACTTGTTCCAATTTAGCGGTGTAGTCACAAAACGATGTGCCGGTAGTAACTACATCATCCCAAATGCAGACTATCTTGTTTTTGAAGAAGTTAGCATCCACCTCGATATTATTCTTTTCCTTCAGACGCTTTGCTCGCTCTTCTTTCTTGACTTTAGTACCATGAACTGCGGTACGTTCACCAATAACCTTGACATGAGAAAAGCCGTCTATTGCTCCCGAAAAACGGCAAACAAGTTCTGAGAAGTTCTTATTTCTTGCCTCGTTACGCTCTTGACTGCTTGCAGGAACACAAGAGAAAACGACATTACGAACCTTGCGACCGATTTTTTTCACAAGCATCTTTGCTACGCACTTTGCCACCTCAGTATGGTTGCGACCATCCTTAAAGTCAAAGATGACTTGGCGGTCAAAGAATGCATCCATACCAATATTTTTGATGCGTACCGGATAATAGCGGAAAAAGCTGCTCAACTCCTTATCCTCTTGTCCCTTGATGTAAACCTGTACCATGTTCATAGCCGTTGTTTTTTAAATTTCTTGGTAAGTAGCAGCCGGCAGCCACTACCCATCAAGAATGTTTTGTATCAATCGTAAAATCTGTTTAGGAACGACTGCAATTCTCCGTCTTGGATTGCAGAAAGTTTACATGGTTGGAAAGCCTTTTCCTGCTCTACCATGATTGTACCGAGTCCGTACTTGGATGCGTCCAAAGCCACACTTGCCATTTCGTTGGCTGATATGTAGCCGTACTCCGTTTCTGCCAAACCTACGATGATGCCGAAAAGAACAAAATCGTCGTACTCTCGCTGTCCTTCAAGAATGTACCAACGTGCACTGCCGATGAAAAACACTGCAATGCAAAGAGCATCCTTCTTCTTACTATCCTGTGAATAAAGCGGATAGTCCTTCATTGCCTTCTCCAAGTCAGGAGTAATCAGGCGGTTGTTGTAATCTGTTGCCATAGTCATAAAAATTATTTTTCTCCCTTTCGTTAAGTCCTTTCGGACTGGGACCGGGAAGATTTTTCTGCTTTACAAAGTGCGTCAAAGGCAATAGAGCAAGTCTGATGTGAAGAATACTCTTTTCATGGAAAAGGAAGATTGTTCACAAAGCACGACTTGCCATTTGCCAAAAGGCGCGATAACTTTGCAGAAAAAGAATCCCGTAACCCCAAGGGCGACACGGCATCAAAGACTATAAGTCTCAGTAAGAAGGAACAGAGACAAAAGGTATTGTCAGAATGGATAAAACAGCTGGGTGGGAATAGTCCTAAGCATCAACAGCCGGTACGACAATTAGAGAACTCTCCAAAATGACAAAGGAAGAACGTGCCGAGCAAAGTGTTTAGTTTTGCCTGGCACCTTCTGACTAAGGCATGGAGGAATGTTCTCGTCGTACCTTTGGCAGAGTGTTATTCTTTCGTAAGTCGATACAATCGACCTGCGTAAGAATAACTTTATGACAAACTGTTAATGCCTATGGGACTATGGTGTGGGGCTGAGCATTATAAGTGTTTTTTCATTATGTTGATAAAAAGCTACTCTCATTATCGTATGAGGCTTTAAAGTGTATTCATGTACACATTAACACACGGACATATGTATTCACGTCCACATGAATACATTGAAACAACGGGATTATTCAGAATGATGACAAAATGAAAATTAATATATTATAATAAAAGGTGAAAGGGAGGGGAATGAAGGGTGTTGCTGTGAGCCAGTGCACCTTTTCAACGAATGGACATGCAGTAGTGTCAAACTGAATAAGTGGGAACCGCTTGCGTCCCACCTACTCAGTTTGTAAGATACCGTATGTCGCTTCGTGGTGCACCTTCCTGCTGAAGGACTTTGCTCTTAAGTTACGCTCTGCTGACATAAATGCAAAGACTTTCAGGTGGAACTCCTGTAGCATCCTTCATGGTGTGGGGCGAAGCATTACAACTATATTTCCCAAGAAGTATAATACCCAAAAGGCTGAAATTCATTATCGTATAAGGTTTCAAAGTGTATTCATGTACACAAGTACACACTAAAACATGTATATACGTATTCACGTCCACATGAATACATTAAATTATCAAGAATAGCCAAGATGATTATAAGAGAAAGCCTATATATTATAAAAGGAGAAAGGGAGGGAAATGAAGGATGTTGCTGTGAGCCAGTGCACCTTCCCGACGAATGGACATGCAGTAGTGTCAAACTGAATAAGTGGGAACCGCTTGCGTCCCACCTACTCAGTTTGTAAGATACCGTATGTCGTTTCGTGGTGTACCTTCCTGCTGTATAATTTTGCTCTTACGTCACACTCTGCTGACATAAATGCAAAGTCTTTCAGGTGGAACTCCAGTAGCATCTTTTATGGTGTGGGGCAAAGCATTATAAAGACTTATATAATGAGCAAGGCCACTACATTTTATATAAATATTGCATGTTCATACCATTTTATAACGACTACGCAAAAAGATTTCGTTTCATTTTTGTACCTTTGCACGCAAATTAGACAAAGAAATAAAAGAAACAAGAAAAATCCTATACGGAATGAGACTTTATATGCACATAACATCACAATCATTCGTTCAGAGTTATCGAAGCTTTGAACGGAATAGTTATGTACATACATCAAGTACATCAGATACAGCCGGTATAGGATTTCCACATCATTATTCGCATAGTTATTTCTATCGGGTATCATAACAGCGTGCCCCACAGAGAACACAGATAATATTGAAGAGTTGGAGTTTCCTTGCCGGGAGAATCCAACTTTTTCTTTTTAGCCAAATGCTTGGCTTCAGCTCTGACATGACGAGAAAAAGTTGGATGAAATCCAACCATTTTTTACGTTTAAATGAAAGAACTATGCCAGCAAATAAGAATGCCTTAATAAGGTACAAAACTATAGACAACTGTTTGAGAAACAGATATAGAAGATGGACTCTCGATGATCTTGTGGAGGCATGTAGCGATGCACTCTACGACATGGAGGGAATCACCAAAGGAGTATGCGCCAGAACTGTTCAGATGGACATACAGATTATGAGATCTGACAAACTGGGCTATAATGCTCCTATCGAAGTTTATGATAGAATATACTACAGATACGCTGATCCAGAATATTCTATCACTGAAATGCCTTTATCCATAGAGGACTGCAAGCTGATAAAGAAAGCTATTATTCTTCTTGAAAACAAGAAGGATAAGAATAACGAAGACACCATCCAGGTGCTAAACAAGGTACAGGACAGGCTCAAATCTATTCTGAACTTCGTGTAAGGATAAAGGATGGAATTATGAACGAACATCAACGAAACATCGTCTTACAAGAAAACTGAAAGGCTTCTTTTCAAGCAAAATTGTCTGAAGAGAAGCCTTTCTTATGTGGAGCTTCAAGTAGGATTCGAACCTACGACCTGCTCATTACAAGTGAGCTGCACTACCACTGTGCTATTGAAGCCTTTGGGAGTTTGATGGGGATCGAACCCACGACCACCAGAGCCACAACCTGGCACTCTACCAACTGAGCTACAAACTCCATATAAACTCCAGATGGATTCGAACCACCACCTCCAGAACCGAAATCTGGCGTGCTACCAATTACACCATGAAGTTGTTTTTTAACTTGTCGCCCCAGAAGGAATCGAACCTTCGCTAACAGGACCAAAACCTGTTGTGCTACCATTATACCATAGGGCAAGTTAAGTTCGGGAGGTAGGACTCGAACCTACGAAGTCATCAGACAGCGGATTTTTTCGCAAGCTCAAGGAACTCCAGTCCACCCTCGTTGCCATTGGAGCACTCCCGATTTTTTAAGTGGAGCCTCGTGGAGTCGAACCACGTTTTCGGGATTTTCAGTCCCGCACATACACCAAGTCTGCCAAAGCTCCTTACTGATGTTGCCCCAGATGGAATCGAACCACCACTTGCAGATCCAGAATCTGCCGCACTACCGTTATGCGATAGGGCAAGTTTGCGGAGGCTAAAGGATTCGAACCTTTGAGACGTTGCCGTCTGCCGGTTTTCAAGACCGGTGCAATAGACCAACTCTGCCAAACCTCCAATGTTGTGACTCGTGAGAGACTCGAACTCCCGACACCGACGTTCGTAGCGTCGTGCTCTGATCCAACTGAGCTAACGAGCCAAAGTGCGGAAGCAGAAGGATTCGAACCTTCGGAACCTTTCGGTTCGGCACGTTAGCAGTGTGCTGGTTTAAGCCGCTCACCCATACTTCCTTTACACAAGATAGGCTGTAATCTCAGCAAAACACCCAAGCAAGTTTGGTGATATGTCTTCGACTTTCACTATCTTTGTTTTGACGATGCAAAGGTAGGAATGGAGAATGCAATCTTTTTTCGTAGCAAGAAAAAAATCAAAAAAAATATAAGTTTTAGTAGAATCAAACAATAATTGCCATTTTTGTATGCGGATATCCAATATGAATATTTCGACACATAAATGGCAATTATTACTAAAAAATCCGAAGTCTGTTACCTTACAAAGAAGGTTTCGACCAACGAACACAACTGTTTATCAGTTAAATTATCAATACCTACCTTATCAATCAATGCATATTCTTCTTTCTTGTTGGTAATCACGAATTTGCGTTCTTTTCCTTCTACTTCACATAAAAGGTGATAGTTACCTTTGTACGCCTTTTCTACACGCACATTCTCAAAAATAGTATCACCAATTCTGAACGAAACATTCTTTCTTTGTTCTAACAATCCCCACTCTGCCAGATGATTGTTAAGGGTAGTTTCTACAGCACCTATCCAACGTTGACCAACTTCGCATTCTTCTGCAAAGTGCCTGAATTGGCCAATGGCAGAAGCAACCTCATTTATGATGGTTTCTGCCTTTCTGATACCATTATCTTTGCCAAGAGCCAAAGCATCTTCAAGGGTATGACCTTGAAGTTTACCCTGCATCATCAGACAATGCATTTTCTCAGGAAGGAAACCACCGACATTGAAGATATAGGTCATATCGTATGCCGGAGAAAGTTGCCATTGACCACTTTCGTCCATCAGGAACGAGAAGTTCTTATTGTGATCATCAGTATTGTTGGCAAGAATATTGAATACCATTCTGCGAAAGACTTCATCCTGGGTGCTTTCCGGTAGGCGCATCTTGCGACAAACCATCAGCAACTTTTCATAGCTGTCAGCATCAGGATATAGAGCTGCCAATGTCTGCATGTGCAATTTGCGTTCTTCATCACGATCAAAACGATGTGTAATGAAATGCTTCTGGCCTTCCACCTCTATAATCTTGCAAGGCATCATGTTTATACCTGCAGCCATGGCCATTTTATAGTAAGCCATTTCCAATTCGGCTGACGAGCGTTCCGCATCGCCAAACTTCAGTATGCAATAATCAAAGCCCTTGTGACCGGCAATCTGTCCACTTCTGATTTCTCCCGTTTCTGGATTTATCGCTATGATTGCCTTAGGTTGGCGACCGCCAGCTGATGTTCCGACAGCTATCAACGACTGCATGGTCAGCGATTCGTCTGGCATAAGTCTTACATTCTCACGCTCAACGAATATTCTCTGGGCCAAATCTGTCAATGCTTTCATATTCAGCTTTTCCGACTTTCTGATGCCAGAGGATTCGGGGATAAACTCCAAAGCTCCCATACCTCGCTTACCTATAAACGACAGAATTTCAAGCGGAGTAATTTCCTGATTACGAATGCCATTTTGTATGCGCCAGCACTCAAACACCTGGTTACCCCAAGCGTCAGGCAAAGAGTCTGCAAGAAAAGGAGGCAGTTTGCGATAAAGCTTAGTTTCCCTGTCACCCATGATAGGACGTCGGCTGGCAGGTGACTTGACAGAAGCCACAAGTGGGAACGGATCAAGTATTCCGCCAAGAAAAACTGGATTATACTCGAAAAACGAAACACCTCTCCTTGCATCCCAGGACAAGCGACCGATTTCCTTGTCCCAAAGCATTATTTTCAAAGAACTTGCTATCATGACTTCTTATGTCTAATTCGTTGAACTTTCTTTTCTTCCTTCACAAGGTATGCAGATGGCGGTAAATCCGGCATCAGTTCGTCAAGTGCATCTATCTGACCGATTGCCTTCAGCAGCAAAAGGAAGGTGCCGAGCGACACATTGCCCGATGAACCATTCTCAAACTTATGAATGGTAGTGATTGTTATACCCGATTGTTCAGATACCTCTTTCTGCGTCATATTGCTACGCAGGCGGTAATCCTTGAATCTTGCACCAAGAAGTTTTACCAATTCTGGTATAGAATACTCGTAATAATCAATCATAACTTGTTATTTTAATTTATACTATAATATAAGTTAAACGAATAATACTGCTTTATATTACATTCTACTTATATTTATAAATGCAAAAATACTCATTTCTTTTCAAAATCCATCAATTAGTTTGAAGAAAATCTGATTTTTGCTTTCTTTTTAACCTTTTTACAAGGAAAAAACTCAAAAGTACCAAAAAAGCGACCCGAAGGTCGCTCGTTATAAAGAGGAGGATTTACTTATCCTTCTTGGTCTTAGTTCTCTGAGATACTGGAGTTTCCTCCTTCTCTTCTGCTTCATAGAACTTGGTTGCCACGAGTATTACTCGGCTATGCTTGACACCTTCTGCATCCTGCCATTCCTCTGGCTTAAAGTAGCCCTCTACAGTAAGGAGTGCTCCCTTGACCAAGCGGTCGAATGACGAGGTGTTCTCGTTCTTGCGCCATGCCTCTACATTCATGAAGGCTGAGGTGCGTGTGTTTTCTTCACCGTTCTTCTCGATTCGGCTGATAGCCAGTGAGAAGCGAGCTACGCTTGCGGTTGAGAACTGATGGATGCTAGCATCCTTACCAACGAAACCTGTTACTGCGAAAGTATTTTCCATCTTTTTCATAATTTGAATTTTTAGAAGTGAAACATTTATTTTTTACGATGCCCCCAGAGTTGGCAAGGGAAACATGAGAAGCAAGGAATTATCAAATTATTTCACCTTCAGGCAAAAAAAGTTTTATGGATGAGTATCAGACGAAAAAGTTTTTGAAATAATTCTGAGAATAGGGCATCTGGTACTTGCAGCAATGTGGCTTGTACTAACTTCGCTGCGGAAAAACTAAGTGTGGGAACTTCGTTCAGAAAATTCAAATCGAAAAGGTGACAAGAAAATACAGCAGAGGTTCGAGCAAAGGATGGCAATACATTAAAAGTTCAAGCAAGAGGTAATGCTCCAAGAATAGCAAGCCCAAAGAAAGACACGAAAGCCACACCTCATTTAAGAATGTGGCAACACGGAACGATGGAATATACCAATGAGTGCCAGAGGAAGCAACTGTATGCAGAGGTATGCAGTAGGAGGAACATGATGCAAAGGACAAGCATTACCAATCCATGGCTATAAGAGAAGCAGAATAGATGGAACCAAAATCTATAGGAACAAGAAGTATATGTCAATCTGTAAACGAGCAACTTAGCGGTCGTGTATTTTTAAAAGAACATATATAAGGATGATACGCTCACGTTTTATGTGCTCTTCACAAAAATAGAGGAAAGATATTTAACTTATAACTGGTAACTTCCAAGGAGAAACCTTGCTGTACTCTCAGAGAAAAGCCACCATCAGGTAATTCCTAATGGTGGCATCCAAGTTTTATGATACATTTATCGAGAGATAAAGTCATAATTTACATAGACAAAATCCTTGTTCACCGGCATAATACTTATTGCCGTTGATTTGTCCGTTGTCGAAAACAAATAAACTCCAGATTGTTCTGAAACAATCTCATAGCTCTGCTGCAATGAACGAAGGATTGTGTCCATTTTTGAAATAGGTTCCGTGTCAATGACAGAGTAAAGTGCCCTGTCAAGAGAGAAACTATAGACAATACCTGCTCCCGTTCTCTTATCTGAGTAGACGAGCTGCACACATCCTGCCGACACTTGTTCGGTCATGGTGAAATGGCTCATTCGGGAAGCCATGTAACTTTTCACATCTTCAACGGATGCGCCTTTAATGTGATATGGCTCAATCCATATTTCGGTGGTTGGTTCCTGGTTCTCGATGCCCTCTACAAGGTCATCACCACCGCATGAGGTGAATACTAAAGGAGTTGCCATCAGCATGAGAAGAATGGCGATTGAAAGATACTTTTTCATTTTCATGTCGTTCTATTTTTGATAATATTTATATGTTGTTTTTATATACATGCATTCACGCCACGTGTGTACATGTATCAATGTGTATATGTATCAACGTATTCATGTATACATGGCTACACGTACACATTTTCACATAACATCCTTGATGTCTTTTGTTCTGATTTTCTTGACTTTACCATACTTCGACTCATAAGCATCAACACCTTGTTTCATAACGTATTCCATAAAGGAACGGATAGTGAAACCTTCCTTGTGGGCAATAGCTTGAACCTTGACCACAAGTTCAGTTGAACAGATGAAGGAGAAGTGCTGCCATTGGTCTTCTTTGGGAGATGCCTTATTGTTTTTAGGACTTTGGGGAGTATTCTGTTTCTCTTTGGAAGTCACATTCGTCTTGTCATTTTTCTCCTGTGGTTGGATGGTAGCATCACCAAGGATATTACCAACCAAGATGTCCATATTCTTACGTGCCATAGTCATCATTGATTACGTGAAATTATCTCTTCAGTCAATGCCTGATAGTCCTTTGCTCCATTTGAGTGAGGGTCGTACTCGAAAATGCTTTGACCGCTACCTGCCGACTCTGCCAAAGCAATGTTCTCACGAATGCGAGTCTTCATCGTGATAGCCTCGTAACGAGACTTCACGGCTTGCTCTACCACCTTGTTCAATTTACGATGGTTGAATCTTGCAATAAACACGCCACCAAGCCGTAGGTTGGGCTTTACTCTCTGCAGTGTGGAAACGAAGGCATCAAGCATCCTCATACCTTTCAACGGAAGAAGTTCGGGAGTCATAGGTACAATGATTTCGTCAGCTGCGAGGAAAGCATTGGTAGTGACTATTCCTAATGATGGGGGACAATCTATTAGAATGTAGTCATAGTTCTGCTTTATTGGTTCAAGCAGTTTGCTTAGCAACTGTTCTCTTGCCAGAAGATTGGTCAAGGCTATTTCTGCACTTGCCATTTCAAGGGATGAAGGAATAAGGTCAAGATTTTCTCTGACGTGCTTCACTGGCAAGGGTGCGCCATCGACCAAAGAGCCAAAGATGCTTGCGTCAATTTCATTCTCATTGGGGATGAAATACAATGTAAGATTTGCTTGACCATCAAGGTCTATAAGCAGGACTTTTTTACCCATGCGTGCCATGCAAGCCCCGATAGAGGCTGTGGAAGTCGTCTTTGATACGCCTCCCTTATGATTGGCTAATGTAATAATTCTCAATGACATAATATTTTTCTTTTTGTATATATGTATTAACGTATTCATGTCAACATGTATTCGTGTGTACATGTATTCATGTCTACACGTGTACTTGTATCAACGTTTACACAATCTGCGTAGATTACGAGAGTCCTTAATGCTCCTCCTAACAACCTAACATGTCAGGAGAAGCGTCAGGATTTGAATGTCCATTTACTCAAAAGTGAAAGTACGGATGTAGAAATATGTCTCATCGTTTTCGTACTCATACTCATTGATAAAGTCCATCATCTGTTCATTGGTTCGTTCACCTTGCTCTATGCCGGTCTTTGAAGTCCATTCCTTTATTGCTTCCTCGATTGTGCCATAAACATCATCACAACATTCCTCAAATGGTTTGCCCGATGCGCTGACACAACATTCTTCTGGAAAGTAGTTGCCCTCATCATGTGTGTAATAGACCTCACATCCACACTCGCAGCAACGATAAGATATACTCAACTCACCGCCAAGAAGTCTGTCAATCTCAAAGAAGATGTCATTACAGGCATCCCATGCTGTTTCCGTCTCAAAAGAAAGCAGACATACGTCTTCGTCTTCCTCATACTCAGCCCAATAGATATGACCTCTGACGCAGATTTGTTTTGCTTCATAGTCAATACCATAATGCTTTGCAAGGTCACTCAACCAAATGTTCTTGTTATTAACCTCCATACTTTGAAAGGTGTTCCAAAGGTTGTTTACTGCCTTACGTGTTCCTGTGACCTTGTAGGTCGTTGTTGCTTGATTTGCCATAATCTTGTACTTTATTGATTACCATTCTGTATAATAACTCTGGTCGTTGTTCTCGCATTCCTCATTCCATTCTTCATCGGTGAAGTCGGTATGCAAGCAGTCTTTACTGCAATAGTAGGCTACACCCATATCCACGCAATACCCCTCACGCATCAGTTTGCCACATTCAGAGCATCTTCTGCAAGTTCTGTCAGTGTTCCACCAATAGTCCACAAAAGACTCTGCTACAACGTCTTCGCTTGTGTTCTCATCCCACTTGTCAAGATAGAATGTAGCGAACTTTTTCAACTCCTGCTCATTGAAGAGTTGCTTGTCTGTGCCACTCACTGCCTCAGTCAGTCGGCTCAAAATAGATTGAATTGTTGTCATGCGATATTATTTTTTCTCCCTTTCGTAGATTTCTTCTACTTCTGGGATGGTTAAACAAATTTGTTGCCCTCTAAAGGTGCTTTGGTCAAATGGAGCAAGGTTATGTGGTCAAATACTACCCGTAGGTGTGGAGATTTTACCATCATACACAAGTGCCAGACCTTGATCAGATGAAGACAAAGCTATTACCTTTGCAACATCATTTGTTACCACCACAGAAATAGAGAAATACATGCAATGCTATTTCTTTTCAAGGAGGAAATCATTTAAGTCATTATAACTTTGGTATCTATATGACTCATCTATGGAAATACCGGGGTAAGCCTTTGTTATTTCCTTTGTTGCCGTTCTGCCAGCTTCATCATTATCAAGAAAACAATGGATAGAATCATATTCTTTAAGATAGGGCAAAAGCACTCTTACTTCACCAACGCCGTTAAGGACAAAGAAGTCGCATTGTTCTATAACAGTAACACCATTGTCCGGTATTCGAGCATACAGAGTCATGTATGCCAACATATCAAAGAATCCCTCAAAAATACAGCATCGTTTCTGAGGAACTTCCTTCGGATAGATGACTGAAATACTCTTTTTACCTATACAACGTTTGCTTAGTTTATTTCGAGCTTCCATGCCATTGGCAACATTCATGAAGGCAATAGCATAGTATCGTTTGCCTCGAAAGGAATAATGAACCTCTCTGCAATACTTTTGAGCTATGGTAAAATCTATACGTCTCTGGATTATATAGTCACGAAGTATGGGGTGAGTGAGGGGGCTTATCTTGTCAACAACCGTTTCATGGTTGTGGCTTTCCTATATTCACTACGCTTACCTTCAAACCATTGACGTTTCTTTTCTTCCTCCAGTATTCTGGCATTATAATCCTCATTGAATTGAAGTCTTTTCTCTTTGATTTGCTTTTCGAGATAGCCTAAGACCTCATGCATCGTCCATGACGGATTAAGTCGCTCTACAAGGTTTATCAGATTGCCACCTCTGCCTGTACGTAGGCTCGGTACAGGACGCCTTGCCGCCTTTCGGCGGTAGGTTTTCCCGTACCTGCCCCCAAACCGTACTTGCATGTTTCCACGCATACGGCTCTCCGTTGATAACATGACTTTATTTAGCATGGTTGTGTATTTTGGCATAGCACTTTTCACAGACGACCAATGTCTTCCTATGCTTTTCAAGCATCAGCCTGTCGCATTCAGTCTTTCCTTTAAGCTGGTTTAGCTTTCTGACATGACGCATGACTACAGGCCCGACTTTTCCACATAATTCACATGTTCTCGCCTCCAATCGCTCGGTCAGCGTCGGTTGTGGAATTGCGATTGTGTAGGATAAGTCGTTTACCTCCGTATAGTACATTGGCGGTTTACGTTTGAATCCCTCATTATAGAACTTTCTGTGCCGTAAGTTACCTTTTGCATCTTGATATGGCACTATAATATCATTCCCAATCTTATATTTGTCAATGACTTTGCTTACAGTGCTGTTGGTCTTTGCTGCAATGGTATGGTACATACTGTACTCCATGATGTATCCAAACTTTGAGAGTGCGTATGCCACGTTATTGGCAATGCAGTAATAATTGTAGAACCCTCTGATTTCAGAGTTATATGCCGCCACTATGTCCTCGATTTTCTTCTTCATAAGATTGCCTCTGAATTTTGCAAACCAAACTTGTCGGCCATTTTCGACCTTGTATCTGATGGCACTGTATTCTTCCAGTTTGTTCCGCACCGTTTCGATGGCGACCTTTAAGACTATCTTACCGTTGTAATAGCGGGCTGGCACATTGTTCTTGTTCCGCTTGACAGCATCGGACTTACGAACGGAAACCTCGAAGCCAAGAAATTTCGCGGGCGTTTGTGCGTTTGTTATCAATGTTTTTTCCTGCGACAGTTCCAACTTGAGGTTTTCTTCCATATAGTTGGTAATGTCCGACTTGATTTTAACGCAGTCAGCCTTGCTTCCGATAACCCCTATGAGAAAATCATCTGCGTATCTTACGTATCTAAACCTTCTGTATGTTTCATCCATACTGTCTCTGCTCTCAATCTTTTGCCTTTCGCGTCTCAGTTTCACATACTCATCCCTAAGCCTGTATTCATCTTTATATAGATTTGTAAAGCTCCTATGATGCCTACGATGGCTGCTATGGCATACACCAGATAGACAACATAGAGCATCATTGTTACCGTAAAATCATGAGCATTGCTCAGTGCGTCTGCTCCCCAGCTGTAATCGACACCTCCGCATTTGGCTGATGCCAACATTGGCTGGAAGAGCATGACACATATCGACAATATGGCAAACAAATGATTCTTTTTACAGTTTATCTCTGGCATTCTTCTTTTCTATTTTTCGGGTGTTGTGCTTATTGTTGAGATTCTGCATAAACTCTTCTGAGAGGTAACTACATTGATGTTCTGGTTCAATGTGCTCCAGGAATTCATCGTTTTTCTCGTTGAGTTCTTCACTTGTCGTTGATGATGGCTGTTCCGTTATTGGTGGTTCTTCGATAAAAGAAGAGTGGGGAGTTACATTCCCAGTTGGGTTAACAACTCTAAGCCCATCATCTGTGATTTGTTCGATGAAGGTCATATCACCTTCGTCAGGATTGTCGTTGCGTTCTTCTATTGCAACAGGCTGTTCCTCGTTGGTCATATCCCCTACATCATAGGTCTCTTCTTCTGATTTCTTTTCATCCTTCTTGCCATGGAGGTCTAGTGTGATCATTACAGCAAAGTAGACCACATAGACAAAGGTGAGGACGAGCGCAAAAATTACGAATCCTGACATTTTTCAATCTGATATTTAATTGTTATCCTTTGTTTGTTATCATACTCGGAAATACTCTCAAAAGGCAGGAGAACTCCCAAAAGCATTGCAAAGGAACAGACTTTTATATGATTGACGAAAAAACACACGAAAAACCAATTCAGTCTTAACACAGATTATAATAGAAGTATGATAATATTTCAATAATCATACTATAAAGTTTCGAAATGGTGGTAATAAGGTTAATGTCACACTGACATTATGAAGCATGTTTACTAAATCTCTTCGATGGAATGTAAGTGTATGGGAGAAGTTCGTTATGATTATATGGTGGATGACGCATATCTTATATAAATTGTCTGAAAATCTTTGGTTATCTCAGATTATTTTAATACTTTTGCATCATTTTAATGATGTATTAAAATAATGCAGAATGGTTAAAATGAAAGAGATCGCCATATTAGGAAGACCTATACAACTGCAAGAACGAAGCAAGGCGCAGATGAAAGGTGTTACCATCGGAGAAATGTTGTCGTACAAGTTCTACGATGGAGAGTTTCATGGTATGCCATTGCTATTCGCAGAACCTAAAGATAAAGTAGCTACCCCACGTGGCTTGTCTGTTACAGCAAACAACCTTACTTCGTTATTCCAGCTTCCTACCGTATTCTTGTTGCCAACTTGTCCTGCCTATGAACGGCAGAGACTGATCGACAAAGACGTGTATTTCGTTGTATCTGACAAATACGTCCATTTGCCTATGCTTCTGGCTAATGAGCGCATTCGTAAAACCAAACAAGCTAAGGTTTTAACGCCTGTCGCACAATACCTGCTGCTCTATCATCTTCAGATAGAGAGTATCGAAGGATTGGCTGCACGTGATATTGAGAACAAAATTCCGTACTCCTACGCAAGCATTACACTTGGTATTACTTGCCTCGAAGACTTGGGGCTTTGCCAAAAAGTATCTGGAGGCTCTAAGCGGAAGGTCATCCACTTTGACAAGAAAGGAATGGAATTGTGGAAGCAAGCCCAGTCGTTCCTCGTTAACCCTGTTGAAGAACGCATTTATTGTGACGATTTGCTTTCAGACGATAATTTCCCAGTATGTGGCATCAATGCCCTTGCACATTACACGTGGCTGAATCCCGATCCGGAAAGAATGATCATGGTACCTGTCAAACAACTACGGGAATTCAAATCATCGGGAACCTTAGTGCGCCCAAACGAATTTGATGGCAACATCATCATTGAAGCATGGAAATACCCACCTGTCACCACTATTGGTACAAAAGCCGAATGGGTTGACAGATTATCTTTGGCCATTTCTCTGCGTGAGGACGAAGACCCACGAGTGGAAGGCGAAGTTGAACGTTTAATTAATGAAATAGAATGGAAGGATTAGAGAAATTTCGTGAGGCTTTTGAAGCCTATTCAGATAACTATGTCATCATTGGTGGAACTGCTTGCGACATCACCATGACTGGAACGACAGTACGTCCGCGTGCCACCCACGACATTGACATGATAGTTGTTGTAGAGAAGATGACAGCCGACTTTGCAGAGCATTTCTGGCAATTTATACGAGAAGGTGGTTGTCGTCCAGAGAAACGCAAGCAGGAAGAAGGCGAAACTCCAAAGTACGAACTGTATCGTTTTGTCAACGGAAAACCAGACTATCCCGAAATGATAGAACTGCTCTCACGGCATCCTGACATTCTTGGCGAGCCGAAAGGACTGATTGTTGAGCCTCTCCCCGTTGACGAGGAAACATCAAGTCTAAGTGCAATCATCATGGATGATGATTTCTATCACTTCACCATCCAGCATAGCAAGCTGACCAATGGGCTTCGTCATGCAGACTCTGCTGCGCTCATAGCTCTAAAAGCACGTGCTTACCTCAATCTTTTGCAAGACAAAGCTAACGGAAAGCATGTCAATAGTAAAGACATCAAGAAGCATCGGTCTGATGTGTTGAAGAATGTGGTCATCATGGAAGACAACGAGATTATCGCTCCCGAATCGATTGTTGCTTGCATAAGAGATTTTGTAACCTCAATAAGAAATGATTGGAACACGCTTTCAGAGCCTCTTGCAAAGGCTCTTGATCAGAATTCATCATTCATCGAGGCTTTATTGGAACAATTAGATGAATTATTTATAACAGAACAGTTATGAAAATACAATATGCGTCAGACCTCCATCTAGAGTTTGCCGACAACTGGAGATACCTGAAGGAGAATCCCTTGCAAGTAACAGGGGATATTCTCGTTCCTGCAGGAGACATCGGCTACCTGGGGGACGAGAACTATTCTAAGCATCCATTTTGGGATTGGGCTTCGGAGAACTATCAGCAGGTGATAGTTTGCATGGGCAACCATGAGTTCTATAAATACTATGACATTGCCAATCTTAACGATGGTTTTTGTCTTGAAATACGTCCCAACGTTCACAGTTATTATAATGCTGTTGTACACGTAGAAGACATCGACTTCATCGTAACAACTTTGTGGTCTAAGATTCCCTTGAAGGAGGCATACTATACGGAACAAGTCATAAGCGACTTCCGACGCATCTTCTTCAATGAAGAGCTTCTCACGTTTGCAGACTTCAACCGTGAGCACGCAAGGTGCCTTGCGTTTTTGAAAGAAGCCGTTTCATCCAGCAACGCCAGGAAAAAGATAGTTGTCACTCATCATGTACCGTCTTTCCAAATGCAATGTCCCAAGTTTGCCGACAGTCTGGCTAACGGAGCCTTTACCGTAGAATTGGAAGATTATATCAAGGATAGCGGTATTGACTTCTGGATATATGGTCATTCTCACTATAATGCGGATGTGAGGATAGGCAATACCATGTGCATATCAAATCAGTTGGGTTATGTCTTTCATGGAGAACATGAGTCTTTCGATCCTTGTAAAAATATCGAAGTATAACGACTGGCAAATCTTTATGTAATGACTTCTCGGTAAAAAGAAAAGTCGAACAGCTGAAGCATGGGTAAACTAAACAACCAAGTTTAAGGTTTAGTTTACCCATGTATATATACATGCCTCTTCAATCATATAAAATCAAACTCGTTTCGGAGCAGTTCAAGTTTACTACCTTATATATATAAGACAAATTAAACTTAAACCTAAACCAATGAATAGCCTATTTCTTTTTTCTTTTTACTGAAATGGCTTTTGTGAGGTGAAAACGTTTTGTATGGACACTGAGAAATCTAATACGATATTTTTTGCTATTGAATGAAGAATAATACTTGAAAGCCGTGCGTCTTCTCAGAAAAATTCGTTAATTTTGCACACAGAACATGCAGAACGTGCATGGTAAACAGACAAGAAATGCTCATTTCTACAAAATCCAAAATAGGGTCATGTGTAGAATGTCATAATAAAAAACAATTACTCAATATGTGCCACATCGGTGCAATCAATGTTCAATTAAAAAATAAAAATCATATGAAGTAAGATACAGAAAAATCTGAAAGAGCACATCGGTTACATATAGCCGCCGTGCAATAATATGCAGAATGTGTCTGAAAAGAAGGTGCTTTATTTTACACAAAGCTCGTAAATCACTGATATTCACCCTTCATTAGCTGCTGCTCAGGCTGCTGTGGAAGATATGAAGTAAATTGAATATTTTCTGAATATAAAGGTGGGAGGTGCTTGGAATAAGTACCTCCTACTCTATTTTTATGGCATTTTATTTTTTCAATAAAAACATAGTTTATACATTTGCCTGCAAGACAAAATCTATATTCATATGAAAAACAAATGCCTCTTAGTATTACTGTTAGCTTTGGGATGTTGCCATGTACAAGCACAAAAAAGTCAAAAGGATCCTTTGTCCGAAGCACTCGTCCGGTTGAATCAAAAAGTGGATTCCGAATTGATTCCCGGAATAAAAAGGTTTCCCCTCATTGGAATTTCCACAGATATAAGTCCGAAACGGACAGCCGTAAACACGGCATATGTACAGTCAGTCATTCTCTCTGGAGGAATTCCTTACATGATACCTGTAACGGATAATGTAGAAATACTGCGTCAAATTGTATCCCGGCTGGACGGAATTGTCTTTACAGGTGGAGAAGACATCCAACCAATGTATTATGGCGACCTTCCTTATGAAAAACTGGAAGAAGTAAGCCCCGCCCGGGATACCTTCGACTTGATGGTGCTGAAAATGGCCGCAGATCGGAATATTCCCATATTAGGAATTTGCAGGGGGCTACAATTAATGAATGTAGCTTTCGGTGGAACTTTATATCAAGATCTGCCCACGCAACATCCTTCAAGTGTCAACCATCGCCAAAAAGAATCCGGCACTACCCCCACCCATCCGATATCCATCATAAAGGAAAGCAAGTTGGCAGAAATTACAGGACAAGAAGTGCTGCAAGTCAATACATTCCATCATCAGACTATCCGGAAATTGGCACCGGGATTCAAAATCACGGCTTGGGCACCCGACAGTATAGCGGAAGCTATAGAAGCTTATCCCATACGACAAATGATAGGTGTGCAATTTCATCCGGAAATATTTACAGCTGCCGGAGATACCACCATGCATAAATTATTTAAATTCCTGGTGAACAAGGCTGATACATTCAACCTAGCTAAAAAAATTCACAGCCGCATTCTATCCATTGACACTCATACAGACACTCCTCTTTGGTTTAAAAACGGTTACAGTGTAGGCCTGAGAAAAGACAACATGGTCAGCATCCCCAAAATGGAGGAAGGCAAATTGGACGCACAGTTCCTAGCCGCATTTATATGGCAGGGGAAACGGGATGACGCATCTTCACAAAAAGCCGTAGAAAGCACCACTCGATTAATTCAATCCATTTATGACGAAGTAGAGCAATACAAAGATTTTTGTGGCATCGCCCTTACGGAAGAAGACTTGATACGCCTGAAGCGTGAAGGTAAAAAAGCTTTTTTTATAGGTATCGAGAATGGTTACGCCATAGGCAAAGACCTAAAGAATATAGCAAAATACAAACAGATGGGAGTCAATTATATTACTCTCTGCCATTCTTATGACAATGATATCTGCCATTCATCCACTCACACGGAAGATGCGACCGAAGGACTGACCCGGTTCGGACGTGAGGTGGTGAAGGAAATGAACCGCCTAGGAATTATGATAGATGTATCGCATGCCAGTGAAGGTACTTTCTGGGATGTGATAAAATATAGTACACAACCTATCATCGCCTCTCATTCCTCGTCAAAGGCGTTATGCGACCATGATCGTAATCTGACAGACGAACAACTCCGTGCCTTAGCGAAAAATGGCGGAGTGGCACAGTTATGTCTCCTTGATGCCTATATCAATAAAAACCCAAAAGCCGCATCCGTTTGTGATGCTGCCGAACATTTGGACCACATGATTAAGGTAGCCGGCATAGACCATGTGGGAATAGGTACGGACTTTGACGGCGGTGGTGGTTTGCAAGGATGCAATGGAGATAATGACTTGATTAATCTGACCATAAAAATGATTGAAAAAGGATATACAGAAGAAGACTTAAGGAAGATTTGGGGAGGTAATCTCTTGAGAGTAATGAAGCAAGTACAGGAAGCACCACTTCTTTCTTCAAAAAAACGCAGATAATACCCAAACAAGGATAATTAAAAATATATAGAAATATCCTATTATCATTTTTCAGAAATTATCGGGGCTGTTTCACCAATGGACAGCCTCTTTTTGTAACTTACAGTTTAATAGTAAAAGAAATAAGACAGACCTTATTCCCCTCTCCTCACCATAGGAATTTTCCTATTACAAATAGGGAAACTCTCCTTTACAAATAGGAATATTCCGTTTATTGTATCATTCCCTCCACTTATCTTTGTGACATAAGAAAAACAAATTTTAAAATTAACGGATATGAGAACAAAAATACTGAAATACTTCGGAATGGTAGTTGTACTGATAATAATGGTTAACCTAACCTCCTGTGAAGTATCCATAGAAAGTTGGTACGATGATGATGATTACAGCGAAATATATTACAGAACCACTCGGGAACTATGCAGCCGGACCTGGCAGGAAACTTGGGAACAAGACGGTGAATACTACACACAACGACTAGACTTTTACGAAAATAGAACAGGCACAGACATCATACGAATAGAACATCGGAACGGCTATGTAACCGAAGACAGGTACAATTTTGAATGGAGATGGGATAACAGCGCACAGACATGCATCCGTATGGTTTACGGTCCCAGTGACATTTCATATTTTGAAAATGTATGGTTGGCCGGAAACTTCTTAAAAGGCACATTGGATGGTGTCAATGTAAATTTCACAGGAATCAGGTAAAAAGAAAAAAGCGGGATGATACCCAACACATATCATCCCGCTCTCCTTTTTCCCAATACACTACTCACTCTTAATGCTATTTACCGGATTCTCATTAGCGATATGCCATGCCTTAAGCACCACACAAGCCACAATAATAATCGCTACAACTAAAGCCGTAGCCAAAAAGAGTAACGGATTAAGATCAACCTGTTCCGCAAACTGTTCCAACCATGCTTTCCCAATAAAATAAGCTATAACAATTCCGAGTAAAATAGAAGGAATAGAAACATATAGAATATCACATACCAGCAGACGGAGAATGTTTGATGCTTCCGCACCATTCACTTTACGAATAGCTATCTCCTTACTGCGACGTTGCGTTTCATCGTTTACATAACCTATCAGCCCCATAATCACTATAAGCAGGATAAAACCGGAAGTGATAAGGACAGAATTGCGGAAACGATATACATCTTTATAGATTTCGGACAGCATATCATCCACTGTATGGAATGTTAAAGCCACTTGTGGAAAAGTTTTGTCCATGAATTCATTCAGGCGCTTCAAATTTTCATCGTAGGGTTCTTTCAACCGTACATTGAAGGTATGATTAAACGCATTACCACCTATCAGCACAATGGGTTGCTGCGCCTGATAGAAACTTTGATTGCGCACATCACGGAACACACCTACTATAGTTCCTTCCTTAATCTCATCAAAAGGTTTTCCTACGGCTCCATCCGTCCATTTCTTAAGCCGGACTATCTCTTCATTCACCAGCAGATCTTTGGCATGGGTCATCGGCTTTCCTTCTATAATCGTAATGCCTACCACATCCGGATAATTAAAATCCACATAGTTCATATTAAGAACACCTATACGCTTGCCGTCACTGCCCATCAATCCTTTTGTCCAATATTGGCCCAATACACTATGGCTGGCTGTAGCCACGCTCTCTACCATAGGCTGACGCCGGATCTCATCGCGCATATGAGGAACAATTTCAATGTCCAGCCAACTTTCGGCTTCTACCAGTCCGGCAGTATTGATCCCCATATCCCTGTTCATCAAATGACTATACTGCATTAACGTAACCAGTAATAATCCCAAGACAAAAGACACACCGGTAAACTGTATAAACAACAGTGACCGTTTCCATCCTTTTTTACCATCAGTATAACGACGGAATACCTGTGTGACAGGAATATGTGAAAAAATACGTCCGGGCAATACACCTGCCAACAAAAATAAAAGTACAACAACCAGCAGCGGTACCCACAAAGTTCCCCATGTAAAGAGTGATGCAAGTCGCACCGACAGCAAATCTTCTATCAAATCCCGCGCATTGAAAATGATAAATGCACAGACCAGAATGGATACCAGAACAATAATGCCCGTTTCCATCATAAACATACTGAAGATATTCCCATTATTGGCACCATTGCACTTATGGACACCGACACTCTTGGCACGACGTCCCAAAGTAGCAATTACAATAAGCATATAGTTCATAATAGCGACAAAGAAGATAGAGAAACCCAAAAAGCCATAGATAACTAGACGCTTTGTTGTTTCTGAAGAAGTCTGATGCTTTGTTGCCAATGGAATGACACTGAGTTCCAGTTTCCAACCGTTATGTTCAGTCGGCATGTATTTCTCCACCATCCGCTGGATGTTATCGTTTACCACCTCTATATCCGAAGCTTCTCCGGTCCGGAACACTGCATAAAAAATATCATTTCCTCCCCATCCGGCTCCATCCTTATAACCTCCTTCTTTATGTACACTTACTACAAAGTCTGCCTTAAACATGGTATTCTCCGGAATATCACGATAAACACCACGGACAATCATTTCAGTTTTCCGCTCCAATATTAACACTTTACCTATAGGATCTGCATCACCAAAAAAACGGCGTGCAAAACTCTCGGACACAAACAAAGTATTGGAGTTAATCAAATCGTTAGGATTTCCCTTTAAAACCGGAATGCCAAAGGTTTGGAAAAAACAAGTATCCACCATAAGACACTGTTCGTCATCCGACAACAATTGATTTTCATAATAATAATTACCGTTGGCTGTGTAAGAATTTATACAAGTAGCTTTTTCCACTTCTATTGGCATATTCTCAGCCAAAGCCGCCGCTATCGGAGCAAAAACGGAATAATCATAGATATCCCCATCGTCCCCCATCGACTCACCTGTTTCCAAATTATGGTAATATGCGCGGACTATTCCTAGATTTCCAGCTTCAGGATAACATTTTTCATAACTTAACTCAAATGCAATCTGCGAGAACAACAGGATGCCAACAGTCAGCCCCAATGAAAGCGATATGACTTTCGTCACATTACTTCCACGACCGTGTAATATCGTTTGTATTGCATAATATAATTGCTTCATCGCTATCTATTTAGTTACTCAACTTTAATACTCTTTACCGGATTCTCATTAGCAATACGCCAAGCTCTAACAACGACACACACCACTATCAGAGCGATAATCACCAATGCTGTTCCGACAAAATACAACGCATTCATATCTATCGTTTCGGCAAATTGATCCAACCAAGCCTTTCCTGTAAAGTACGATACTACAATTCCTATCAAGACCGATGGGACAGCAACATATAATATATCACGGGACAGCAACCGAAGAATAGTCGAAGCTTCAGCACCATTCACCTTACGGATAGCTATTTCCTTACTGCGACGTTGTGTTTCATCATTCACGTAACCTATCAACCCCATAACAACAATAAGCAAAATAAAAGTAGAAGTAATCCATACAGAATTACGAAAACGATATACATTGCGATAGATTTCCTTCAGCATGGTATCTATCGGAATAAATTCCAATGCCTTAGTGGAATGCACCTGCTCCATGTATTCGTTCAGCTTTTTCAAACTCTCATCGTATGGCTGTTTTAAACGTACATCAAAAGTGTGACTGGTATTATGACTATAAACCAAAGCCACGGGAAACTGCTTATAAAGAAAAGACGTATTGCGCACATTACGGAATACACCAACAATGGTTCCGGCTTTATCAAAATCATTCAACCGTTTGCCTACTGCCCCATCTGTCCATTTCATCAGCCGCACTACTTCTTCGTTGACCAATACATCTCCCTCATTCTGCATATCTTTCCCTTCAATAATAGTAATCCCCATGGTTTCAGCATAATTCTTATCACAAGGATTATACATCAAGGTTTCTATTCGCTTGCCACTATTATCAATCAGCCCACGAGTCCAATATTCTCCCAGAACACCATGCATAGAACGGGTGGCATTTTCCACCATGGGTTGACGACGAAGATCGTTAACCATATTCTCTGCTTCTTCGGGTGACATCCATGTTTCCGCCTCCACCAATCCTGGAGTACGGATACCCATATCACTATTAATCAGATGATGATACTGCATCAAAGATACTAACAAAATCCCCATCACAAAAGATACCCCCATAAATTGTACAAATAAAAGAGAACGCTTCCACCCCTTTTTCCCATCTGTGTAACGACGAAAAACTTGAGTGACAGGAATGCGTGAAAACAATCTTCCCGGCAGCACTCCGGCTACTATGAACAGTACAAAAACAATGAGCATCGGAACCCATAAAGTTTCCAATGTAAAGAGTGAGGATAACTGCACCGAAAGTAAATCTTCTATCAGATCTTTGGTATTGAAAATAATAAAGAGGGCCACTATAACGGACATCAATACCACAATCCCCGTCTCAAAAAGGAACATACTGAAAATATTGATTGCACTGGCACCACTACACTTATGCACACCTATACTTTTTGCCCTGCGGCTCATGGTAGCAATAGCTACTAATACATAGTTCATGATTGCCACAAAAAATATGGCAAAGCCCAAAAAACCATAAATGTAAAGGCGAGTGCGGGTATTTGAGTCATCCAGATGAATTTCGGGCAATGGCTGTGCATCATAAAAATTTCTCCATTCATCATCAGCAGAATCAGGATAATATTTTTGCATAGCCTTGTATATCTGACGATTGATTTCTTCCCTGTCCACCCCATCGCGCAAACGGAGAATAGTATAATAAATGTCATTACGCCCCCATGTTCCACCCCCTATATAACCACCTCCGGCATAAATGGGAGCTACAAAATCAAAATGATAGGCCGTATTTTCCGGAGTATCCTGATAAACACCACGGACTGTCAGTTCATGCTGTTTATCCAAAGATAATTTTTGTCCCACAGGGTCCTGTCCACCAAAGACATCACGAACAAAAGTTTCAGAAACGAATATGCTCCCTGCCCTTTGCAATTCCTCAGGATTCCCTTTCAATACTTTGATGCCGAAAGTACGGAAATAGCAAGTATCTACATAAGCGTAGTTTACGTCTTTCAGCTTATGACCATCCTTGAATACATTTAATGTCTCAAAATTGAAAATGACTGTAGCATTTTCAATCCATTGTGACAAATCACTGCGGAATGCTTCTGCCATCGGAGCAAACAAGCTATCATCATATCCTTCTCCTTTCTCTCCAGTCTTTACATTCTCTCCTCCTCCACGTACCAACACCAATCGGTCGGCATCAGGGTAACATTTTTCATAATTGAGTTCAAATGCTATTTGTGAAAAAAGCAGAACACCAATAGTCAAGCCTAATGAAAGCGATATGACTTTTGTCACATTGCTTCCACGGCCGTGTAATGTCGATTGTATTGCATAATAGATTTGTTTCATTACAACCACCCTTTCATTATTATTCTTTAATGTTCGCCACTACACTACCGTCAAACAAATGAATGACACGATGAGCAAATCCGGCATCATGCTGAGAGTGAGTTACCATGACAATACTAGTCCCCTCCTTGTTAAGTTCGGTCAATAGATTCATTACTTCAGCACCGTTCTTTGAGTCCAAATTACCGGTAGGCTCATCGGCGAGGATCAATTTAGGGTTAGTAACCACAGCACGGGCAATAGCCACACGCTGTTGTTGACCGCCAGAAAGCTGTTGCGGGAAATGCTTGGCACGATGACTCAAGTTCATTCGCTTTAAAATTTCCAGAACACGCTCCTTACGTTCACTGGCCTTGATTCCAAGATAAGTCAACGGCAATTCCACATTTTCAAAAACATTCAGTTCGTCTATCAGATTAAAGCTTTGAAATACAAAACCTATTACACCTTTACGCAGGCGGGTGCGTTCTTTTTCTTTCAGATTGGCTACTTCATTGCCCAGCAACTTGTAACTGCCTTCAGTAGGATTGTCCAGCAGACCAAGGATATTCAATAAGGTGGATTTTCCACAACCTGATGGTCCCATAATAGCTACAAACTCTCCTTCTTTCACCTCTATGTTTACATGATTCAACGCAATTGTTTCTACTTCTGAAGTACGAAATACCTTACTTAAATTTTCAATCTGTATCATAATAATAAATTTTAATTGTTTGTTCTATTGATCTTTATTCTGATTTAATACTCTTTACTGGATTCTCATTGGCAATGCGCCATGTTTTGGAAATGACACAACTGACAATCAATATCAAGACCACGATAGCTACACATACATAATAAGGAACAAGCGAACCTACAGTCACAGCAAACTGTTCCATCCATAAACCACCTACATACCATGCCCCTAGTGTACCTGCGACTACAGCCGGGAAAGAAATCCAAAGAACATCTTGCACCAACATTTCCAATATCACAAATGACTCAGCTCCATTCACTTTACGAATAGCAATTTCTTTCGAACGTCGCTGTAATTCATCATTAATATAGCCTATCAGTCCCATCAAAGTAATAAACAAAATGGCAATTGCCGCCAATAAAGTCGCATTACGAAATACACGAACGGAATTATAACTATCCGCCATTTTTTGTTCCAAGCTTTCAAAGCCGACTGTTTGATTAGGAAAAGCTTCGGCAGCATCACGCTTCAGTTTCTGAAGATTCTCACCAAAGGGTTCCTTCAGACGGAGATAAACAAGATCAGCCAAATCTTTGGGATGATGATGCAAGACAAACGGTTTCAGCTCTGAGTAGAATCCGCCAATATTAAAATCTTTAATCACACCTACTATTTTGACACGGCCTTCTTCTGTCTGTATACTCTTACCTAAAACATCTTTTCCCCAATGCATTCTCCGTACAAATTCCTCATTCACTGCCACCTCACCGGATTCACGAGGCACACGCCCTTGCTGTATGACCATTCCCATAAAAGCTACATAATTCTCCTGAGTAAAATCATAACGGCTGGAAAAAAGACTCGTTCCTTTCTCATCCGGTATCATCTGCCCGCTATATCCATTAGACGGATAGCTAGTTGCCGAAGTCAATGCTTCCACGTATGGAAGCCCCTCATAAAAGTGACGGGCAGCAAGCCGGGCTTTAGCATCCGGTGCATTATTAACGCCAATCACTACCCGCTCAGGATTATAACCCGGATCTTTATTAATAACATAATGATACTGGAGCATCACTACCCACATCAATCCACATATAAAAGCCACTCCTGCAAATTGGATAAACAATAACGGACGTTTCCATCCTTTCTTACCCTCTGTATAACGCCGGAAAACCTGTGTGACCGGTATCTTTGAAAAAATTCGTCCCGGCAGCACACCACCAATGAGGAATAAGACAGCAGTCACTCCAAAAGGCACCCAAATACGTTCCACCGCAAAAAGAGACTCCAGTTTAGCAGCCGTGGTATCTTCCACAAATTCCCGGAAATTAAACATTAAAAAAACCATCAAAAACAATGAAAGCAAAATAATAATACCGGTTTCCCACATAAACATACCAAAAACAGTACCCGTTCCCGCTCCGCTGCATTTATGAACACCAATACTTTTGGCACGCCGGCTCAATGAAGAAATAGAAATCAACACATAATTCAATGTCGTGATAAACAAAATAGATATACCTAAAATAAGCATAATATTACGCATTCTTTTCACTTCATCATATCCACGGTACGTATCCCGAACAGGTTTTGCCATGACAGTGATTCCCAACTTATCACTTCTGGGAATATGTTGCTGTACTACCATATCAATACGCTTGTTCAATTCATCCAAATCAATATCCTGCTTCAACCGGATATATTCTTTCCAGCTGTCCCCACCGTTCCATGAATAATTTCCTATCCGGCGGCTCCAGATAGAAGGCAAGGAAATGACAGCCTTCGGTCGCATAGTACAATTCTCAGGTAAAGCAGCATACGTTCCTTTGACTGTCAACTCAATTTCCTTATTGAAACTAATTATTTTACCAATCGGGTTCTCACCGCCAAACATTTTATCCGCCAAATCTTTACTCAGGAAAATTACATCTTTTTGCTGCAATTCACGTACCGGATCACCACTCAAGACCTCAATACCCATTGTCTGAAAAAACAATGAATCGGCAGTGACCTTAAAATCATCAAAGCGGACACTCCCGTTATAAATAGGTGCCGAAACCGGCCACGAGCCTGTACTTGCCGCCGATTCCACAATTTCCGGCATTGCATCCAGTATGCCTCCAGCAGCTGCACCGATAATGAACTCACTCGGAGGAAAAGGCTCTCCATTTACTGTCCATATATTCCACAATTGGTATAATTTATCATGATCCTTAAAACAAGTATCAAAACTCTGCTCATACACAACTCTTGAGAAAAGTAGAATACTCATAGTCAGGCCCAAGCCTAACGAAACGACTTTTATAATATTAGCTCCACGTCCATGTATCAAAGCCTGAATGACATAATAAATCTGTTTCATATTTCGTGTTTTTAATTATTATTATTTTAAAAGAGAGAAGTCCCGTTTCACAACGTTACTTCCCATAAAGTGTATAAGAAACTAAAGTTTCTATAATTCGTTCTCTATAATAGAAATGCCAAAACCGTGCCACACAAACAAATAACTGATTAACAACACATTGCAAAATAACAAAAAGAAACAGTCTGTCTAATTATTAGACAATGATGTATGATAATTAGACAGACTATGAAAACAAACAAATAGTTCTACGCTTCAAACTTATTGGAATTTGCCTTATTTTACTATCTTTGCATTATCACCTATATAAAACAAATTATTATGAAACACATTCTTTTGGCAGCCTGTGCGGTTGCCATATTAAGCGGTTGCGGTTCGCAAGGGAAACAGGCAGCCCCTACCGGAAATCCATTCCTTTCAGAGTACACAACTCCCTTCCAGGTTCCTCCTTTCGACCAAATCAAGATGGAACATTACAAACCCGCCTTTTTGCAGGGCATGGAAGAACAACAGAAAGAGATTGACGCTATAGTGAACAACCCCGAACCCGCCACTTTCCAGAATACCATTGCAGCACTGGATCAAAGCGGAGCGTTACTTCGTAAAGTCAGCACCGTATTCTACGGACTGAAAAGCGCCAATACCAATGATGAAATGGACGCACTGAGCCGTGAACTCTCTCCACTACAATCAAAACACAGCGATGACATCGCCTTAAATGAAAAACTTTTTGCACGCATCAAAGCTGTCTATGAAAATCCCGGCGATTTGGACAAAGAGCAAAAGAAGTTGTTGGAAGAAACCTATAAAGATTTTGTACGTGGAGGTGCCAACCTGGATGCCGAAAGTCAAAAAAAACTGCGTGAATTAAATAGTGAGATTTCCATGTTGCAGCTCACCTTCGGCCAAAATATGCAGAAGGAAACCAATGCTTTCCAATTGATCGTGGACAAAGAAGAAGACTTAGCCGGATTACCCCAAAACCTGATTGCCAGTGCTGCCGAAACAGCTAAAGAAGCAGGCATGGAAGGCAAATGGATTTTCACCCTGCATAATCCCAGCGTCATGCCTTTTCTGCAATATGCCGATAACCGAGACCTGCGCGAAAAGATATTCAAAGGATACATTAACAGAGGAAATAACGGAAATGAATACGACAACAAGGAAGTGGTGCGCAAACTGCTCAAGGCCCGTCTGGAAAAAGCCAAGCTGATGGGATATGAAAACTATGCTTCCTTTGCACTGGAAGAACGTATGGCAAAAACACCGGATGCCGTATATAAATTATTAGATCAGATTTGGACACCTACTCTGTCCAAAGCCAAAGAAGAACTGGCAGATATCAATGCCGAAATAAAGAAAGACGGAAAAACCTTCACAGCTGAAGGTTGGGACTGGCGTTATTATGCAGACCGAGCCAAGAAAGCCAAATTCGACTTGGATGAAAATCAGGTACGTCCTTATCTGAAACTGGAAAACGTACGTGACGGTGTGTTCTATGTTGCCAACAAACTGTACGGTATCACTTTCACCCAGCTGGACAATCTTCCCCTCCCTCATCCCGATGCACAGGCATTCGAATGTAAGGACAAAGACGGTTCTCATCTAGGTGTACTCTATATGGACTTCTTTCCGCGTGCCAGCAAGAAAGGTGGCGCATGGTGCGGAAGCTATCGTTCACAGACCTACAAGGACGGCAAGAAAGTGGCTCCTGTAGTAACCGTGGTATGCAACTTTACCAAACCGGCAGCCGGACAACCCGCTTTGCTCAGTGCAGACGAAGCGAATACCTTGTTCCACGAATTCGGACACGCTTTACATAATCTTTTCAAAGATGTACATTATTATGGTGTGGCTAGTGTTCCGCGTGATTTTGTAGAACTGCCGTCACAGATAGATGAGCATTGGGCTTTTGAACCGGAGGTATTGAATGTATATGCCAAACATTATCAGACAGATGAAGTTATTCCTGCCGGACTGGTTGAAAAAATGGACAAGAGTGGCAAATACGGACAAGGCTTCGCTACGGCTGAATATTTAGCTGCTTCCCTGCTGGATATGGATTATCATGTATTAAAAGAAATTCCCGATGATATGGACGTTATGCAGTTCGAAGCAGAAACATTAGGTAAGCGCGGATTGCTGAAACAAATTCCGTCACGCTATCGCACCACTTATTTCAACCACACCATGGGTGGTGGATATACTGCCGGTTACTATAGTTATATTTGGGCAGAAGTGCTGGATTGTGACGCATACGAGGCATACAAGGAAACAGGCGATATCTTTAATCAAGAAGTAGCAGGAAAGTTCCGCAAATATATCCTCACTCCCGGCTGCATTGACGATGCAATGGACATGTATGTCAATTTCCGTGGCAAAGAACCTGGTATTGATCCCTTGTTGAAGAACAGAGGACTAAAATAACCCTCTAACCCTAAATAGAATTCCTCCCCCTGCAAAAGACAAATGATTGTGACTCTTGCAGTGGGAGGATTCTCATTTTGTAGTATGATTGCGGATAGTTCTTTTTATTTTTTGTTCCAAAGCAAGAAATAATCCTCAGAGAAAGCGTACCTTTGTGCCTGTCAAATCAAAAATTAAATTATGAATCAACCTATTGCTATGAACACCACAAGAAAACATGTGGTATGGCTGGATGTCGTTCGTTTGGTAGCCATGTTCACCATAGTTTGCTGCCATAGTGCAGACCCGTTCAACTTTTACCCCGGCGAACCGCCAGCCAACATTGATGAAATCAAATTCTGGGGAGCCGCCTACGGAGCCTTTCTCCGTCCGTGTGTCCCACTGTTTGTCATGATTACAGGAGCATTGCTGCTCCCCGTACGTGGCGAAATATCCGCTTTCTACAAAAAAAGAATCAGCCGTGTATTCTGGCCGTTCCTTATCTGGAGTGTCATTTATAATTTATTTCCCTGGTTTACAGGATTGTTGGGACTTAATCCTGAAATAATCCTTGACTTTTTCCCTTATAGCGGTGAAGAAGCCGCCCGTCAGTCACTCAACGTATCATTGGGTTATATAGCAGAAATGCCTCTCAATTTCTCTTTATTAGACGTACATATGTGGTATATCTATCTGCTTATCGGATTATATCTATACCTTCCTATTTTCTCCGCATGGGTAGAAAAGGCCTCGGAGAAAGCCAAACTATGGTTTCTTGTCGCATGGGGAATAACCAGCTTGTTACCTTATTATTATCAGTTCGTATCCCCATACATTTGGGGAGGCTGTGCGTGGAACTCGTTCAATATGCTCTATTATTTTGCCGGATTCAACGGGTACTTGCTATTGGGACACTATCTGCGCAACCACGACTGGTCATGGAGTAAGATACTGTCAGTCTGTATCCCCATGTTTCTGGCAGGTTACATGGTCACATTCTTCGGTTTCCGCCACATGACCGCATTACCACAATGCACTGATGAAATGTTGGAACTGTTCTTCACCTATAATTCTTTGAATGTGATTATGATGACTATCCCCTTCTTCCTCATAGCCAAGAAAGTAAAAGTACGTTCAGAACTGATCCAGCGTATGCTGGCAAACTTGACCGTATGTGGTTTCGGCATCTATATGATACATTATTTTTTCACAGGTCCAGGTGTAGTCCTGATGCGCAATATCGGTGTTCCCGTGCCTTTACAAATTCCCGCTGCCGCAGTCGTGGCATTTGGCGTATCGTGGCTGCTTGTGGTATTCATTCGTAAAATAAGCGGCAAGAATGCTAAATACATTGTAGGATAATAAAAACAGGACATACAAATATCGTTATATAAGAATAGCCGGAACTACTTTTTCCAAGTGATTCCGGCTATTCTTATAATGCTTCATCCACTAGAAATCAAGTCAGTTATTTGAGATGTAATTTAAAGAATATGCCTCCGATAAAATATTTACCGTCATTCAGTTCAGCAATAAGATTGATATGGTCTTTCCATATTGAATAAGTTCCACCCACATTCACAGTATAAGTTGCTGTATGCAGATCTTCCGCATGTCCGGGACACACTTCCGCCATCAGATTAAATCCATTCAGAGCTTTCTGCCAGAAACCTTCGCCCTTTATGCCAAAGTAAAAGTTTATCCCTGCAGCAGGACGACTATAATGCACATCACTCATAGCTTTACCGATAACCCAAGCTACATGAACCCCCACTGTACCTATTCCACTAAATTCAACATGTTTCGTTGCCGCCAGATAATAACGTGTCAAGTAATTGTGGTTTCCGCTACCACCGCCCCCCCAATCTATGTCTCCACCTCCATTTGAAGAATGGCTTCCCGGATCATTCGCACCAATCACTACCTGAGGCGTCCAAGCCTTCCACCAGCCTTCTTTCCATGCCCTCAACCGGAAATGAAACGATCTGTCCTGATTGGTAAACCTGCCCCAAGTTTGCTGAGGCCAATAAGAAGAACCATGTATCCCCTTTACCAACGTACAAGTATATGCTACTTCCAGCCAAGGAAACAAAGTACAATTTATATAATAGTTATAGGTATAGGAATGATATTCACTTCTCACCCAATATCGGGAAAGTATATTTACATCAAGCATATTTCCTCCCAGCATAACGGTTTTATCTTTCTGCATAACGGCAGTAGGTGCATGAAGTAGTCCTGTAGTACCATAAAAAGCCTGCCCTTTGATAACATTCATTCCTCCAAAGAGTCCCCCCAGAAATATTAGAGTTCTTAATTTCACTATTCTATGAATTTTAATTTATATTTGCAGCATGAAAACAGATGTATTAAAAATACTCGGAAAAATTATTCCTACTGCTATCTTCGTCCTGTTGTTGCCATTCTCCATTATTTACATGGCAATAAGCAAAGTCTGCTCTTTCATCCGAAAATTCTTTCCCCGATAAAGCGTACCGGAAACAAGAATGCAGCTTGCAGATATCTTGTACGTGTATGTTTCTCTTTATACATTCTATAAACGAAACGCAAATTCATCTTATCAACCCAGTCCGGATAATAGTGCATCCTATTCATTGCCGTTTGGTGAACAAAGCCACCACACGTAAAGCCGATGCCTTGGTAACCCATCTTTTTTACCTTAAGCAGAAACTTTTCCTGCATCAAGGCCCCCATACCTACTATCAGAAAATCCGGATTTAATTCGACTATATGAGAAGCTTCCTTATTCATTTCAGCATCCGAAGAGAAATATCCGTTCCTGAATCCTGCTATTCTCAACCCAGGATATTGTTCTTGAAATATCTTCACAGAACACTCCACTTGTTCTTGACCCGAGGCTACGATATAGAGCGTTTTACGGCTTTCCATGAGGTAATTCAACAATTCGGGAGCAAGGGAGGTCATATCAAAACTACGTCTGGTCACTCGCTTTCCGTATACTAATCTTATGGCAGAAACCAGTAAAGAGCCATCGGCAAAAATACCATCGAATTGTTCAAATAGGGATTTGTTTTCTAAAGCTATGAGGTAAGATACGGGGTTGAGAAAGGTGTAAATTCTGTTTTTCTGAGTAACCAAATGTAAAAACAGCAATTTATCTGTTTGTATGATTTTATTAAGCAATAGAGGGAGCATAAATTAAATGATAATTTATTTTTATGGAAGTTTATAATACTTCTTCAAACAGATTATACCACCTTGTAATAACAGAATCAATTGTAAAACATTTCGCCTTACACATGGCTTCCTTTGCCATTTCTTTTCTTAATTTTTCATTCTCGATTAGCAAGCTGATGCAGTCAATTGTTTTTTGACTATTATAAGGTATCGGAGTTATTAAGCCAGACTTTCCATTGTCTATGATGTCATATATAGCTTCATAACTTCCATACACAACTGGGACCACTCCATAACTCATACTTTCAATAACTACTAATCCAAACCCTTCTAAATCAGAAGTCAATAAAAATATAGAAGCTTCCTTATAATGTTGTATGGGAGGAGATACTTGAAAGCCTTTGAAACAAACACGTTGAATATCATATCTTCTAATATATTCTTCCAATGTACTTTTATAAGGGCCTTCTCCCACCAAAACAAGTTCCCAATCAACATATTTTTCATAAAGAACTTTCCAAGCTTCCACTATTCTATTTACTCGTTTATTTTCATAATCCATTCTTCCTACATATAACAGCTGCTTCTTCTTCTGTTTTAACTCCCATTCTTCAAAATACACAGGAATAGTAACAGGATTGCCTATTGCTATAATATTCTCAGTTCTCTTTATATGTGCATAATCACTTAACGGCTTGATAAAATGAGATGAAAGAAGAACATATTTTTCACAATGGCTACAATTATAACGAATGCTAGCTTTTACCAACTCTTCTTTTAGATACATTATAGCATGATATATGTATTTCAAAAAAGGGTTATAAACTGTTTCACATTTATCACGTGCCTTAATAATTAATTTAGACGTATTTGGAGCACCATGTAATACCGAAATCAATTTACATGATGTTCTTTTTATAGCCACTCTACACAGTAATGTTGACATAAAAGGAAGTCCCCACTGATTAATTATAATATCAATTTTTTCATTTATAATTAATCGATGTAACTTCCTCATATTTTTTATAGAACAAACAGGATAGTCTAATTTGACAAGCTTTACATCTGGTAGTAATTGACAAGCTAGTTCAATATGCGGTTGTTCTATTGAAGCTATGATAACACCATGTCCATCCTTTATAAAACGATTGGCAAGTACAGTTGTCACTACCTCAACACCACCATAATTAGGATAAACACGATAAAAAAACAATATATTCATATTACCATTCTCTTTATTACTGTAATAATGAAGCTAGAAATGCAATTTGTTTGTCCTGCATTTCTTTTAATCCTTCTATGCTGACAAGTCTTTCCCTTACATCAGGAATTTTCGCATTTTCAAACAAGGCTATCCTAGGACTATTGCTAAACAATCTTGCTTTATTTCCAAATGCCAAAGTAGGGATACAAGCATGTACTCTATCAGAATAAACTTCTGAAGCATTCCGGTAAAGGAGTAAATAATCCATTGGATTATCAGATACTATCACTCCATTTTTTACTAACTTACTAACTTTTGTATAAGGAAAAGGCTTATGATAAGAATAAACAATATTCTTTTCTTTAAAAATATTTTTCAGTTCTTCTTTTATCCTATAATGCTTAGGTTCTTCAATATTCAATACTACATACGGTGTTAAATCAGTATCTATTTGGGGTAAATTAAGTAAATTCACAAAGAACACATTATCTATTCCATTATAACTATTTTTTGTAAAATTTGCATAGTACTTATAGGCAAGGCTATCACGGGTCATTATAGCGTAAGGCCGCAATTTTCTTAAATATTCAGAAACAAATTTGACTTCATATTCTGTATAGAAGTTTCCGCTTGCACCTAAAAAAATAATCTTACTTCCTTGTTCTGCTTTTCTCTTTATTAAATCTCCATAAATCGTAAAAAATGGAACAGTTAATACACATCCCGGAATTATAAAATAATCACATTTAACCATACTGGCCATACTAAAGATATTTTGCGTTTTTACCGTTTTGTATGAACGGTCATGAAGCTTTTTAGCAGCCCTTTGCATGGTATGTACCCATAACCAATTTATTATTGGGTTTTCTTTCAGCATGAACATTTGTCCCATTGTAGCTGCAAAATTAGCATTTGAGCTAACTTTAAATAATTCAGCATTAAGCGGTAATGCTTTCATCAAAGCAGCTTCAGCACCCAAATCTATAAATCCGTTACCAATATTATTAAATGTAACAGAAGTCAACAATGCAATTTTCTTTTCTAACATATTAATAGTAAACTAATTTGTATGTAGTTATATTTCTTTCCAATCATGCGGTTTATTCTCTCATCAGTTCCCTAAACAGGTCTAACCATTTTTGCATTACCTTTGGTTTTGAAAAGCATTTTCCCGACATATAAGCCTGCTTACCCATATCTTCTAGTAATACTTTATTTTCTATCAATTTTATACAAGCTTCCGCCAAGGCATTTACATCATTATCCGGCACTAAAAATCCATTCTTACCATTGTCTATGATACTATTTGCTCCAGTAATGTCAAAACTAACACAAGGCAAGCCACAATTCATCGCCTCCACCAATACCAACGGGAAACCTTCATACAAAGATGACATGACAAAAAAAGAAGAATGAGAATATACTTCACCTATACTAGGTGAAACACCTTTCAGATGAACAACTGATGAAAGATGCAAAGCATCAATTTGTCGTTGAAGACTTTCTCGCAGACTTCCTTCACCCCAAATTTCCAATTGCCAGTCCGGACACTTTTGTGCAACTATCACCCAAGCTGCAATCAATCGATTATAACCTTTTACAGATTCTAATCTACCTGCTGATATAGCAACTTTGCTTTTTCTACCATTTCTTTCATGTAGTTGTATATTGCTAAAATTAGGTATTACAAATATATTCGGTAAATTCCACATTTTCTTGTCAGACTCTGTTAATGCAATTACCTTATCGAATTTTGTCAAACAACACTTTCTTAAATATTGAACTAAAAATTTCTTTCCTCGCGATTTAAAAATTTCCTCATCTAATATCTGTTGTCCTTTATAAGAAAAATGAAACTCATGGATCTTCTTTATCCGCCGACAAATAAATGGTAATATCCATATCAATAAAGGAGCATTGGCATTGACAGCAATATCTATCTTATATTTTTTAAATATGTGACGTATAATACTTATATTTTTCCATACTCTATTAATTTTCTTTCCAAAGCCTACCTTCCACTCTATATCAATAGGTAACAGTTGAATGTTCGGGTGCAAAGGATATATAGGTTTTTCCTGTCCATTACCATAATATGCCAAAAAAAGCCGTCCTTCCATATTTTCCGCCAAATAATTCATCTTGTCTGACACTATACGGAATATACCTCCTGCAATGGTAATATTGGGAACAAAATAAATGATATTCATTATTTACTTTTTATCCATGAAATTACTAGTAATAATAATCGCTCTGCCCATTTGAATCTCCAAACAATAGTTTTAACACTCCACAACTCGGCCAAACATGTATCGTAATCATGATGTATAAATGCATTTTTTGCATGTATATACACAACTAAAATCACATACTTTCTATAATAAGAACTTTCCGATGTAAAGTTAAACCACTCGTAATAAGGAAATTCTCCATTTTTAGAATAATCTGATGTAAGACTATCAGATAACCCTGTTCTATAAAAGACTTTCGGAAGGTTCAAATAGGCTACATCATAATTCAACGCTATTCTAAGCCAAAGGTCCAAATCCTCACCACGCTTAATACCTACTCGAAACATTGGTATCTCCTTTATCATTTCTTTTTTTAAGCACAAGGAGCTAGTCCAGCAAATGGATAATCCATTCATTACGGATTCTTTAAAATAATCATGAACAAGGAAGTGTGTGTGTTCGTTAATCAATACATTACGAAGTTTCCGTTTCCCCTTTTCCAAAGAGTAGAAAGCAGTAGAATAAATCCCAGCATCAGGATAGATTTCTATCAACTTCTTTTGGCATTCCAAATAATCAGATTCCCAAATATCATCTGCATCCAGAAAAGCAATATAATCATATTTAGCATGCATAATACCATAGTTACGTGCTGCTGATACACCTTCGTTTTCTTTTGTATAAATATGAATTCGTTCATCCTGAAAACTAGAAGCCACTTCCAAACTATTATCTGTCGATGAATCATTCACCACGATTACTTCATAATCACAATATGTTTGATTCAGAACTGACTTCAGTGTTTCTGCAATATAATCAGCCTTGTTATATAGAGGAATAATAATAGAGAACATTATCTTTTTAATAAATTAAGTTTCTGACTCTTATATATAATGAGCAAAAATATAATCGGAAAATTTATATATAATCCCACTGTTAATGATACGAAAGAAGCCAATACCCAGATACCAACAAAAACCATGTTGAACTTTCTATATGAAGGCAATAATTTGCACATTGAAATTATCAGCCATAGATATCCCAATATACCTAACAAACCACGTTCAATCAACAAATAAAATAATTGAGACTCCGCACCTGCAAGTTCCGGGATTGATATATCTGTCATTAAATAATAAATCATACTCAAGCCACCACCAAATATAGGGTTTTGTAAAAACAGAAAAAGAGAAATATCTAATTGTCTCATTCTCATATCCATAGAGCTTCCACCAACATCATAATTACCCGTAAAATCAAATATGGAATGATATACATTTAATATATAATCAGAAAACGGCAAGACCATGATTAAAAAGATAGAAAAAGCGATTAATAGAGTTTTAGGCTTTCTTATATAGTCAAATTGCAACAATCCAAATACTAATGCAAGAATAGTGGCACGTGAATTAGCAAGAAAAACACCGATAAGAAGCAAACACAAAGTCTTAATATAAGATTTCCTTGATATAAATACTCCTTCATATTTACTATAGAAGAAGGTAAGAAAATAAAAGAATACAACGCACGCATCTCCAAATGTTATGGGAAAATGAAAAAATGAATTATATCGCCCATATCCATATCGGATATCATTGGTATGATCTACCCAAAAAGATAAATCAGTCTGAGATTGCAGCCAATATAGAATTATATTATAATTTAATAGAAACTCTATAATTCCATATATACATAACACCCAAAACACTTTCAAATAAAGATTTACAATTAATTTAATATCGTTCTTTGTTCGCAAAAAATAGATAAATGCAAGTGGCAAAAGTATTTCATTTGATATTGTTTTCCACAACACATACAATGAAGTCCGTTCCGTTCCATACAAAGCAATTAATAACAACAATATAAAATTACCAAACAAAGGTAAAAACAATGGATTGCAGAATATAGCTTTCCTTGCATCTTTCCGACCAAGAATATACCCGTATATAACAAAATTTATCGCATCACAAAGACCAATATACGTACCCCCTATTCTTACAACAGGAAGCATTGTAAAAAACAAAGACAATGGTATTATATAAAGAACAGCCTTCTTTTTATATCTTATAAAAAAAATAATAAAGAGCAGAAAAATAAGCTGAGTAATTATCATCTATCCATTTTTTAGATTCCACACCATGATTCAGGAAAAATATCAGGAGTAAATGTATTATACCACTTTGAGGGATAAATCACCATATTAGTTTTTTTATTTAATCGTGCCGCCCAATAACTAAAAGTACTATTGGCTATAATGTTGTATTTGCAGGAAGACATCAAATACATGTCATAGATGCTGGATTCTCCTGTATTCCAATTCACATAAACAGCATTGGGTATATCCAAATGAGTTTGTACCCAGCTAATATCATCAGAAAAAACATAGAAGACAGCATCATTTACTTTCTCTGTTATTATTCTTATGGCATCATGATAATATTTCTGCGTACAAATATTTCCAAATATAACCAAATTTTGTTTGGTCATGTAGTCACCTCTTCTTATATGCACGCCAACACTATTTGAGTTTTGAATATCCTTCAGCAATGATTGGTTCTTTTCCGACAAAAGAAGATGTTTAAAATCAATAGTATTTTCGTCATAATACTTTTTGTCTAAAAAATATCCAGCTTGAAACAAATGATTAGGATATTGATACTCTACAGAACCTACTACATATATTTTCCAATGGTATAATTTTGATAAAATGGTTTTAAACAGAATTATCCAAAACCTACTACATTTTTTCAAATCATCAGTTTTAAAATATTTATCTAATTCAAATCCATTATGGCTCACATTATACCAAGCATCATTGTAGAAATAAAAGGTTTCATCCTTTCTTGAAAGGTATTTATAAAATGCATACTGAAAGAGTTGATTACCCAGTCCTCCTTTGAACACTACTATTTTCATAAATAAACTATTTAAATATTCTTACTATTTTAACCATTATTGCAAGCCCCTTTTTTACTAAAAATCTTATCCAATGATTATTAAATAAAAAAAGAGCGTTTTCAATAAATTCTTCTCCCAAACAGGATAAACACTGATAATCATTGACAATATAAGCTGGGAGTAGATCTTTAAGCACTTTTTCGCGTTCTTCTTTTATCCGGTTGTTATCACTGCTGGCTCCTCTGGGATTACATATCACAATAACATTGTTATACGCAGCCACACTATGCCCACCTAAAACGATTGATTGTAAATAGAATTTCCAGTCTGATACTATTTTTAAAGATGTATCATAATAATACTTTTTTAATAAAGAGGCCCTTATAAAGCAACTTTGATGAGGTATGGTAGTTATATAAAAATGCAGAAGATTATATCTTCGAGGTAATACACTGCGTGATACTATTTTATTATGTTCATTAACATGTAAATCCTGACCAACTATTATATCTGCCACATGATTAAAGTCCATGACCTGTTTCAATATAGATGAGGAACAAAATTTATCACCTGCATTGATAAAATTACAATATTCTCCATGCGAATAAGCAATTCCTTTATTCATCGCATCATAAATTCCCTTATCCGACTCACTCACCCAATAAGCGATTTTATCCGCATACTTTTTTATTACATTAACCGTTCCATCCGTACTTCCACCGTCAATGATGATATACTCAATATTCAGATAAGTTTGGTTAATGACGGAAAGAATGGTTTGTTCAATTGTTAAAACTGCATTATAAGAAACAGTTATGACAGAAATTAGGGGATAATTCATATTGTTTTTCATTTCACTTCAGCCAAATTCCTTTAGCCGTACCATTTATCATCTTCAATATCTGCACTCTTCCAATAAAGGCCTGCAAAATAAATACCGTAGTAGGAACTATCAGTATACCTTCTATACCATAATACTTACAACAATACTTCATCAACGGAATAGAAACCAAAGCAAATGACAAATAAATGATTAGTTGCAAACGTATTTTGCTCGTTCCATTAATAAGAAACATATACATATTTCCTCCCGTCTGACATAATACATATATTGCCATACAAAATGATAATGAAAAAGATACAGCTACAGAATCACCAATCCAAAATTTATATAAGAGATCAGAACTCAGTACCATTAAAACTAAAATAGGAATACATAACAACCATAATTTCTCCAGTTTTTCTAGCGTACCACGCATCCAATTATAATCTCTCTTAATATAAGCATCAGTAAATGCTGACCAAAACGGAGTCAAAATAATATTTGCAGCCATGTTAAGTACATTAAAATACTTATAAGCAATATTATATTGCGTAACTGCTTCTGGGCCTTGCACTCTTGACAAAATGATATTAGTAAGTTGAAAAATAAAAAGCATAGAAAACATAACAACAAAAAACTGTCCACCCAAACCAACAACACTCCGCACCAACGAAAAGCGAACGTCACGCAACGAAGGGGCTACAATCTTGTATTTTTTAGTTTGATACACAATAATAGAAACAATTAAAAGAAACAGGCACGGTATAGCTGAAAAAGAAACAGCCAAAGCACTCAGACTTCCCTTTGTGGTTTTAGTCAATACATAGACACAAGCAAAAGCCAGTACCTGACCACTTGTACTTATAAGCGAAGCTAAAGCAGGCTTTTGATCTGCCGTCAGCATGGTAGTAAAGACACTTGCCACAATGTTCAGGCAAAAGAAGCATGCCAACAAACCGAAAACCAGACTCAGCTCATCCTTATAAACAGGATCAATATTTAAAATACGACTCCAATCCAAATAATTATTCACCACCAAGGTTATCAATAAAATTACGGAAAAGAGCAAGAAGAGCACTGCATATGTAGTACTGACATATTCTTTTGCCAACTTCATATCCCCTTTTGCTTTTGCCTCAGCAAAACGATTACGAAATCCGTGGGCAAACCCCAAATCAAAATAAGACAGCCAGGCAATAATGGAACTCAACGTCAGCCAAATGCCATACTTCGTAGGATTAACATAACCGATGGTCAATGGAACGACCTGCAAGGAAACTAAAATACTTATACATTTCAACACTAATGAAACGGCGATATTTTTCTTCACCGCAACACTACGCTCATTCCCCTTAGTGAAATAAGCACTAACTTTATCTTTTATATACTGAAACTTCATACGTTTATGATTGTATCACTAGCAAGATATGCAATCTTCCGCCTGCAACATTACTAATCTTACACCCCACACATTAGTAACGTGTGGGGTGACACGTTACCAACCTTCCGGCATACACGTTACTAACCCTTAAAAGATCCTGTTCTTTTCCGAAAAGAACAAGGTCTTTAAAAAAAAGAACAGGACGTTTTCATTGAAAGAACAAGAGCTTTTTAAAATTTGACCTGTTGTTTTTTCCCATAACGGCATCTACATGCCGAAACGCCTTATTTTTCCTTCAGATCTTTCAGCCTGCTCGCAAACGCCCTGCCCGTCGGCATTCCGGCTGAAGGATATGCATTGTGAAATGTTTCAGCCGGAAAATATCCTTCAGGAAAAACGATTCCCTAAGAATCGGAGGAAGATCAGTTCGGCTGAAACATTCCACCCCCAGCTGAAGGATTCCTGAACCCAATCCTTCAGCCGGAATGCCCACGGGTAGGGCGTTTGCGAGCAGGCTGAAGCTTTTGAAGGATTTTTCAGGGTATTCCCTATAGAGCATGACGGATGACCATATTCCATTGAAAAAAGTAAGATATCTTCGTAAGCAAAGTAACACCACTTACTTGGTCCACGAAGTCCGCATACTTTTCTTTACAACAAAACAGACCTCACAGCCATCTCATGCCAATGACGATAATCCCCCATCGGCAAAACATGCTCCGACCACACTTTCCGGTAAATTCCATCGTGCAAAATGATGTACTCACCCAAACAGCCCTCCGCCTCATCGGCAGGAACAGAAACCATCACCACATATTCCACACAATCCGGGACACGAAACAAAGTCAGCTCACTTTTAGAAAACAAACCGCTCAACCTACAGGCGGAACGCTCGAAAGCCACCCAATACGCGCCAATGTCATACAGATGAATGAATTTATCATTATTCTTTTCCCTGGCTAAAATTTCCTTATACTGATTCTGAATCAGCTGCTGGAGCCGGATGCCTGACGGCATGAATGTGGTTCTACACATTATTATACATAAGATTTATATTATCAGATCATTTACTTCCCCATTAATCAAGGGATAACAATATTTAACGTAGCAAATGAAGTCATCTCTTCTTCGGCTCTTCTATCACTTCTATCAAGTCCGGCGAAAGCGTCGCCATGGCCATGGCTATCACCCCTTGCAGACTGATAACCACACGACGGTCTCTCGCACCTTTCACCTTTACAAACACCCCCTCGTAGCCCTCGAAGTCACCACCCGTAATACGGACTTTCGTACCTTTACGCAGGTTCACCTCATCGGGACTGAAGAAGATAAGATGCTCGTCATACGTTCCAGCCACAGCGATAAACTGCCTCATCTGATCATCGGGCACAATGATTTTCTGCCCGTTGCGGATATCAATCATATATTGAAAATACGGAAGTTTGAACTTCACCTTCTGAAGTTCGGACTGGACGGAATGAACAAATATCAGATCACTGATAACGGGAACCAGCTCACGCCTCTTGCGCCCGTTCCTTATACGAACTTCGTAACGCATGGGAATGAAATTGTTGATTCCTTCTTTATCCAACAAAGCCTTGATCTGCATCCCCCGGCGATAAGTGGCACGCATGGCAAACCATTGCATTTTTTCACTTGAAAGCATAGTTATGGAGCTTTGAAGTACAGATATATATCTGCATTTCAATCAATTACGAGAAGTTTCGTAAAGTACAAGAGGAATCGGCCTCTTGTGATTAAGCTGACCGGAGAAAAGCTATTTCAACAAATGGAGGATGGGAATCCGCACGATGTAGATGCAGCCTGTCGGGTCAACCGATGACCTTCCGCAGATTCCCGAACCGGACGGTTCTTATGTGTTAAATCAGAATTTATAATACCTATATATAAAAAAAGCGCGGGAATCTGTACCTGTTACTCGTCCCGCCCTACAAGGCCTTCGCATTGCCCAATCCAGTCTGAACGAGCAACGCAGAAGCCCACGCCGATATGTATAATGACACTTGAATGCACCTTTGACCGGCAAAGGCGCACCAAGGATATAAACATACCCCGCAGACACCTACTGTTGCTTTGTTTTGGCTGGATTTTAGAATTTGCGAAGTTCTGTAGAGCCAAGAACAAAACGTCAAGTAAACGTCTTTTCTATATATGTATATTTCCCACCTCCCTAACTTCCTTGCGGAAGTACCGGCGTGGAAAACGTGGCAAAGATAGCAATTTAATAAATAGGACGAAAATATATTCCGCTATTTTTAGTGATGTTTCTTGATTACTCAAAAAACAAACAAGAAACAGATTATCGGTATACTTACCTTGATGCAAATTCTTCCGGACGCATCATCGCCCAGATGGTAAGATATAAGATACAGCAAACAAGGCTACCTGGTACTCGGTACACGCCTACCCTGCCTGCATCATATGCTTGCCCGGTTCTTGGTATGAGTTTGGCTTGTTCACCGCATCTCCCTGACGGATGCAAAAACGTCACGCAGCAACATAGCCGTATTTGTTTATTCTAGCCATATCTTCCTTATATTTAATTATCTTTCTGTTGAAACTATGATTGTGGAAAAATTAACATAAAAAAGGCGTGAAACCAAATGGAATCACACCTAAACTATTATTAAGAGATTAATCAAACGGCAAGTAATTCTTTTCCCAAAAGATGGAGAGCCTCTTTAATCTGCATCTTCCTTATATCACTCGGCTTTTTAATACCATAGATATACTTGGAAAGAAGACTCTTGTTTATTCCCATACTACGTGCAACCTCTGACACATTTAGTTGAGGGAAACGTTTAAATATCATTGCTATCTCATTTTCATAATCCGGCTCCGCTGTATCGAAAAAACTGGATATATGAATATCCTCATCCAATGATTCCCAACGAACATCGTCACCAAACTTTCCTATCTTGAAATCAAGGCGCTCTCTGTCACTTGCATCCTTCAGCAAAGGGAATGCCTCTAAGGGACGGCTGAAAGTTTCTCCACCATCCGTTTTCATATAAATGCGGTTAGCATCAAACCAAATGTCTTTTATTGTATCCATAACTTTCAGTTTTAATAATCATTCTCCATGATATTTTTAATTTTACTAATACAATATAGGGATAAATATTTATCCCCACAAATAAATAAGCAAAAAAATAGCGACAACTCTTTTCGAACCACCGTTCCATAACCTATGATGTACAAAGGAACTGATTTCCCTCCTGTTTTCCTAACAATCATCATCCGGCACACGGGTTCTTGCGTGTCAGAGCAGAGCTGCCATTTAATTGGAAAGATAATAATTATCTAAAGAATATATTTGTAGTTAAAAAGTTTCCCACACAAGAAACTTTATCTATTTTTGTGGTATGAATACGAATTTGCAAAAAATAGGAGAACTTTTGGCCCAATGCCGAAAAAACAAAGGATTGACACAAGAAGAAGTCGGGGTGATGATTGGCGTCCAAAAAGCAATGGTTTCCAAAGTGGAAAACGGTCTGTGTGTTAATTTTGGCACTGTCAACCGCATAGCGGAGGCGTTGGGTGTCGAACCGATAGTGGCGCTCAAGTCCAAAAAGAAAGCGGACAAGAACCTAATCGATTATGTGATGACGGTCATTGTCGAATTTGCGCGCCGTCACGATTTGACAATCCGGGAGGCAAGCAATTATATCAGACGTTTCAAAGGCATTGATTTTCTCACCGAATTTTACGATGTGGAACACACACTTTCTTTTAACGACTGTGTGGATGACCTGACCATCGTCTGCCAAAACAATGGAGGAACATTGCGATGATACTTTACCACGGTTCAAATACGGCAATCGACGGCATCGACCTCAACAGATGCCGCCCCTATAAGGATTTCGGCAGAGGATTTTACCTGACCGACATTAGGGAACAGGCCCAAAGGATGGCCGCAAGAACAGCGCGGATGTTCAGCGGAAACCCCACTCTGACTATGTTTGAGTTTGACCTCGAAGAAGCGCAGTCGAGCGAATTGAAAGTCAAGGTTTTCAAGGAGCCAGACTGGGAATGGGCACGTTTTGTCATGTCGAACCGCGATATAAACACTACTCAGCCTTGCCACGATTACGATATCGTAATTGGCCCTGTTGCCGATGATACCATTGCGCGCTTGCTACGTTTATACACCGAGAATTTTATTAACGAAGAACAACTATTGCACGAACTGACATTTTCGAAAGTGACTTCACAATATTTCTTTCACTCAGAGGCAGCGATTAAAATGCTGAAACGACTATGAACACGAATACCGCAAAATTCCTCTTTGAAGGAATATCCGCCGATGTAGTCCGTTACTTGGTGGAACGTAATGATATGGATTTGCAGGAAGCCATCTCCACATTCCACAATTCGGAGACATTCGTCAAACTGGAAGACTTCTCCACCGGCCTGTATATCGAAAGCCCGGCATACGTCTATGACCTGCTGATGTCGGAACTGAAAAACGGAAAGCTGGTGCAATAACAATAGGGCATTATTTATCTTCTGGTCATTTTATTCTTCAATCCATCCTACAATTTCCTGTGAAAGCGGACTGGTAGTAGAGCCGATTGAGGCAACCCATCTACCATTTTCATCAATCAGAAACTTATGAAAGTTCCACCCTATCTTAGCATCCGAAACCCCGTTTTCACTTTTATGCGTAAGCCATTGATAAAGGGGAGCTATATCTTTCCCCTTTACAGATATTTTAGCCATCATAGGAAAAGTCACTCCATAATTCAACGTACAAAACTCCTTGATTTCTTCATTCGTTCCGGGTTCCTGATGCAGGAAATTATTGGCAGGGAATCCGATAACGACAAAATCATCTTTTCCATATTTTTCATACAACTCCTCCAACTTGGCGTACTGGGGAGTGAAACCGCATTTAGATGCCACATTGACTACCAATACTTTCTTACCCTTGAACGTGGAAAGTGGCAAGTCCTTCCCGTCAATAGTCTTGACCGTAAAGTCATAAAAACTTTTTTGCTGTGCACCAGCTACCGATGTAATCATGGTTACAATTATGCTTAATATAAATGTTTTCATTTGAAATGCTATTTTATAATAGAACAATTCATGAAATTGAAAAGTTTTCTCTGAAAGAAAAGATTGGCGAGAGAAAATCATTATCTTTGTTCTTCTGAAAAAGAACAGAAGATATTTATGAGCAAACAAGGAACCATCATTGTGGTAGATGATAACAAAGGAGTGCTGTCGGCAGTAAAGCTATTGCTGAAAAATCATTTCGAACATATCGTCACACTGCCCTCACCCATCACACTGCCCGCTGCGTTACGTGAAGAAAATGCGCAAGTGGTGCTGCTGGATATGAATTTCAGCAGCGGACTGAATACCGGGAATGAAGGTCTGTACTGGTTACACGAGATAAAGAAAATACACCCCTCCCTGCCCGTAGTGCTTTTCACAGCCTATGCTGACATAGACCTGGCAGTGCGCGGCATCAAGGAAGGAGCGACAGACTTCATCGTCAAACCCTGGGACAATGCCCGGCTGATAGAAACCTTGCTGTCTGCCTGCCGCAATTCCTCCAAGAACAAGAAGAGAGCGGAAATCCCTAAAACCGTATCTTCTATGTATTGGGGAGAAAGCAATGCCATGAAGCAACTGCGGACGCTGATAGAGAAAGTGGCGCAAACGGATGCCAATATTCTGATTACAGGAGAGAACGGCACAGGAAAAGAAATGCTGGCGCGGGAAATACACGCCTTGTCCAACCGATACCGGCGGGATATGATAACAGTGGACATGGGTGCCATCACCGAATCCCTGTTCGAAAGCGAACTGTTCGGCCATAAAAAAGGCTCGTTTACCGATGCCCATACCGACCGTGCTGGTAAATTTGAAGCCGCCCATGAAGGGACTTTGTTTCTGGACGAAATAGGCAACCTGCCCTATCACCTGCAATCCAAACTACTCACCGCCATTCAGAGCCGGAGCGTGGTGCGAGTAGGAAGCAACGAACCGATACCTGTCAACATACGTTTGATTTGCGCCACCAATTGTAATTTGGAAGAGATGGTGGCCAAAGGCAAATTCCGCGAAGATTTGCTTTACCGCATCAATACCATCCACATCGAGATTCCCCCTCTGCGGGAACGCAAAGAAGATATTATCCCTTTGGCCGAACGCTTTATAGACCGGTTCTGCAAACAATATGACAAAGGAAATATCCTTCTTTCTACCGGTGCGCAAGAAAAGTTACGGACATATCCGTGGTATGGAAACATACGCGAACTGGAACATGCCGTAGAGAAAGCGGTCATTATCAATGAAGATGGTATATTGAGTGAGGAACATTTTCATTTTCCCCGAAAAATAGCGGCTCCTGCGACAGAAACAAGTGTCTCTACACTGGAAGAGATGGAATTGCAAATGATTCAGAAAGCGATAGAGAAATGCAACGGAAACCTCTCGGCTGTAGCGGCACAGTTGGGAATTACCCGGCAGACGCTTTATAATAAGATGAAAAAATTCGGATTATGACCTATTATCTCATCTCATTCTTCACGATGGTTCAGGATGACAAAACAAATAACAATAATCTATTTTTAAACAGGAACTAAAGGAACATTCAAACGAAATAATAAATAATTAAGCTGTGAAACAATTCTTCTTCCGCCTATTTACCGTACTGGTTCTAGCCATTGCCTGCACCTTACTAATCCAGCAGCGCAACTGGTTGTGGCTATGCGTAATCGTACCTTCATTCCTCGTTTCCATAGGCTGGTTTTACCGCCTGTACACTTTTAATACCCGGAAGATAGCCTTTCTGCTCGACGCCATCGAAAACGACGACCCCACTGTTCGTTTTTACGAACATGCCTCCCCTGGCGATTCTTCCATGGTCAATGTCATGCTGAACCGTATCGCACGTATTTTGTACAATGTAAAACAGGAAACGGCACAACGCGAGAAGTATTATGAGCTCATCATGGACTTTGTAGAAACCGGCATAGTGGTACTGAACAGCAAAGGCTCCGTTTATCAAAAGAACAAAGAGGCCATGAATCTGTTGGGGCTGGATGTTCTGACTCATGTCAAACAACTCTCCCGCATCTCGGACGAACTGATGACTGCTTTGGAAAAAGCAGTTCCGGGTGACAAGCTGCAAATTCAGTTCAATACGGAACGGGGAACGGTGCATCTTGCCTTACGGGTGTCCGGCATCCGTATCAAAGACGAGGAACTCCGCATTATTGCCTTGAGTGATATCAATCGGGAATTGGATGAACGGGAAATAGATTCATGGATACGCCTTACCCGCGTGCTGACACACGAAATTATGAACTCCCTGACCCCGGTGACTTCCCTCAGCGAAACGCTGCTGGCTCTTCCCGGAGCAGAAAATGAAGAAATGAAACAAGGGCTGGAAACGATTCACTCTACAGGTAAAGGATTGATAAATTTTGTCATGTCTTATCGCAAACTGACACGACTGCCATCACCTGAGCCATCGCTGTTCTATGTCCGTCCTTTCCTGGAACGGATGATCCGACTGGCACAGCACCAGCATCCATGCCCCAACATCACCCTTTCCATCCTCGAAGCCCGGGAAGACCTGATAGTCTTTGCCGACGAGAACCTGATAGCCCAAGTGGTTACGAATCTGCTGAAAAATGCGATTCAAGCCATAGGTAATGCTCCCGACGGAAAGATCACCTTGAAAGCTTATTGTGATCCGCAAGAAAGTATCCGTATAGAGATAGCCAACAACGGTCCCGCCATTCCTCCCGATGCAGCCGGACAAATTTTTGTACCTTTCTTCACGACCAAAGAGGAAGGAAGCGGCATCGGACTGAGCCTGAGCAAACAAATCATGAGACTGAGCGGTGGCACACTGACCCTGCTGCCTTACAAGGAAAAGGGACAGGCCACTGTTTTTGTGCTGGTTTTTAATTAAAAATAAAAATGTACTAATGTGTCAGCCAATTACCATCCGGTACACAGCGCAGCCATTAGCAAATTAGCAAATTATTTAAAATGAAACATTCTCCTGAATTATTAGTTTATAAAGCCTCTGCCGGTTCGGGAAAAACATTCACACTGGCCGTGGAATATATAAAACTGCTGATACAGAACCCACGGGCATACCGTAATATACTGGCTGTGACTTTTACCAACAAGGCCACTACCGAAATGAAAGAGCGGATTCTGAGTCAGCTATACGGAATATGGATAAAGGATAAGGATTCTGATCCCTATTTACAGAAAATCACAGAAGAACTGGAAATGCCCCAAGAAGACATAAGGACAGCCGCCGGTACGGCACTGCACTACATGATACACGATTACAGCCGCTTCCGGGTGGAAACCATTGACTCATTCTTCCAGTCGGTGATGCGCAATTTGGCACGGGAGCTGGAATTGGGTGCCAATCTGAATATCGAACTGAACAATATGGAAGTTCTGAGTGATGCCGTGGACTCCATGATAGAAAAGCTGGACCGACAATCTCCCGTACTCTATTGGCTGTTGGAATACATAGAAGAAAGAATAGCCGATGACAAGAGGTGGAATGTTTCCGGTGAGATAAAGAATTTCGGACGAAATATCTTCGATGAAGGATATATAGAAAAAGGAAACGGACTACGGGAAAAATTACGGGACAAAGACTGTATCAAGAATTACCGCGAAACGCTGCAAGCCATTTTGGAAGAGGTGCAGGAACAAATGAAAGGATTTGCCGACCAATTCTTCGGAATATTGGATACAAACGGGGTGAAAGTAGAAGATTTGAAAAACGGCTCCCGAGGTATAGCCAGCTATTTTAATAAATTACAATCGGGTAAACTGGATGACAGTGTCCGCAATGTAACAGTGGAAAAATGTCTGGACTGCCCCGACGAATGGGTGAAAAAAACCTCCCCCATACGCAACGCTATCCTAGGTCTGGCAGAAAAAGAACTGATTCCTCTGCTGAATGAATCGGAAAAATACAGAAGCCGGAACAATATGCTGGCCAATTCCTGCCAACTCTCCCTGCGCCACGTAAACAATATCCGTCTGCTGGCCAATATAGACGAAGAGGTACGCGAATTGAACCATGAAAACAACCGCTTCCTGCTGTCGGATACCAACGCGTTGCTTCATAACCTGGTAAAAGAAGGAGATTCCTCGTTTGTATTCGAAAAGATAGGAACAACCATACGCAACGTAATGATCGATGAATTTCAGGACACTTCGCGTATGCAATGGGACAATTTCCGTCTGTTGCTGCTCGAAGGTTTGTCTCAGGGAGCAGACAGCTTGATTGTAGGAGACGTGAAACAATCCATCTACCGCTGGAGAAACGGTGACTGGGGCATACTGAACGGATTGAAAACAAACATCGAAGCCTTTCCCGTCAAAGTAAAGACACTGACCACCAATCGCCGGAGCGCCGCAAACATCATTCACTTCAACAACGAAGTGTTTACAGCCGCCTGCGAGGTGTTGAACAACATTTACAAGGAAGAACAAAAAAAGGAATGCAAGGAACTGAAGGAAGCCTACAACGACGTGTGTCAGGAAACATACAAAGATCCCGGAAAAGGGTATGTCAAAGTGGAATTTCTATCGGATACGGAAGACATGACCTATATGGAAAACACCCTGCACCACCTAGGAGAAGAAGTGGAGCTGCTTGTGGCGCAGGGCGTGCAACTGAAAGATATTGCCATCCTGGTGCGCAAGAACAGAAGCATTCCTTTAATAGCCGATTACTTCGACAAGAACACCTCTTACAAAATCGTATCCGATGAGGCATTCCGACTGGATGCCTCACTGGCGGTATGTATGATAATGGATGGCCTGCGCTACTTGTCACAACCCGAAAACCGGATTGCCAAGGCACAACTGGCTGCTGCCTATCAGAATGAAGTATTACATAAAGGAATAGACCTCAACACTCTATTGCTGAACGAAATAGATGATTATCTGCCATTCGATTTCATAAAAGAAGCGGAGCAGCTTCGCCTCATGCCACTGTATGAGCTGATGGAAAAACTTTTCAATCTGTTCCAGATGTCCTGCATCGAACAACAGGATGCCTATCTGTGCGCCTTCTTTGATGCCGTGACGGAATATCTGCAAAGCAATTCTTCCGAATTATCCGCTTTTATCACCTACTGGGAAGAAAAACTAGGCAGCAAGACCATCCCTTCCGGCGAGGTGGAAGGAATTCGCATTCTCTCCATCCACAAGTCCAAAGGATTGGAATACCATACCGTACTGCTACCCTTCTGCGACTGGAAAATGGAGAATGAGACTTACAATCATCTGGTATGGTGTGCTCCCCGGCAAGCTCCGTTTAGCGATCTTGACATTGTTCCCATCAACTATTCCACAGCCATGCAGCAATCCATTTATCGGGAAGAGTTCCTGAATGAACGCTTGCAATTATGGGTGGATAATCTGAACCTGCTTTATGTGGCATTTACCCGTGCCAAAAAGAACTTGATTATATATGGAAAGGCGGAACAGAAAGGAACGGTATCCGAATTGTTGGGAAGTGCCTTATCCGACATGACCGGAAAGAGCTATGCCACCGGAGAAGAAATATACGAACTGGGAACGCTCTATCTCTCATCTCACGAAGAGGAAAAACAAGTATCCGGCAACAAGCTGCTGACTGTAGCCCGACGTTTGCCTATCCATCTGGAAACGCTGGAAACCAACATCGAATTCAAACAGTCCAACCGTTCTGCCGAATTTATCCGGGGAGAAGAGGAGACGGAAGACAAATACATCCGGCAAGGACAGTTGTTGCATAATCTGTTCTCCGTAATCCGTACCACGGACGATGTGCCTCCCGCCATAGAACGCCTGCGTTTCGAAGGAATCATAGAGTCGGCACAACAGGAGGAACAAATACGAAAACTCACCGAATGGGCTTTGAAGCATCCGCTGGTCAAAGAATGGTATTCGGGCCGCTGGGAACTATACAATGAGTGTGCCATTATTTATCGGGAAAAAGGAGTGCTGCAAACCCGCCGTCCGGACCGCGTGATGATGAAAGACGGAGAGGTGATTGTGGTGGACTTTAAATTCGGTAAAAAGCGGAAAGCTTACAACAAGCAGGTGAAAGAATATATGGATTTATTATCGGATATGGGATATGAGCATATCCGTGGCTATTTATGGTATGTATTTAACAACGAACTGGAGGAAATAGAATAATGGAAAGCTTTTTGAAACTGGTAGCAGCCGATTTATATAAACATACGGAAGGAAACCTGGCACATACAGCCGTGGTTTTTCCTAACAAACGTGCCGGACTTTTCTTTAATGAGTATCTCGCCCAAGAGTCGGATTCACCTATTTGGTCGCCCGCATACGTCAGCATCAGCGAATTGTTCCGTAGCCTTTCTCCGTGGGAAGTGGGTGATCCGGTAAAACTGGTATGCGAACTTTATAAAATATTCCGACGGGAAACTCAAAGTACGGAAACACTGGATGATTTCTATTTTTGGGGAGAAATGCTGATCAGTGATTTTGACGATGCCGACAAAAATAAAGTGGATACCGACAAACTGTTTTCCAATTTACAGGATCTGCGCAACATAATGGACGACTACACCTTCATTGACGATGAGCAGGAAGAAGCTATCCGGCAGTTCTTCCAGAACTTCTCCATCGAACGGAGAACAGCGCTGAAAGAACGGTTTATCTCTTTATGGGACGTATTGGGAAACATCTACAAAGGGTTCCGTGAATCCTTAGCTTCTCAAAACATTGCCTACGAAGGAATGATGTACCGCCACGTCATAGAGCATCTGGATGTGGACAAACTTCCATACGAGAAATATGTTTTTGTAGGATTTAATGTACTGAACAAAGTAGAACATACGTTGTTCACCCAATTGAAAGATGTCGGGAAAGCTGTTTTTTATTGGGATTACGACGAATTTTATATGAAGGAAAACAGACAAGCCGTCACCCATGAAGCCGGAGAGTTTATCCGCCGGAACTTACGCGACTTTCCTTCTCCTTTGTCCGGTGAGTTATTCAAAAATCTCTCGAAACCTAAAGAGGTACACTACATCGCATCTTCTACTGAAAATGCACAAGCCCGTTACCTGCCTCAATGGATACGAAACAATCTGACTACACCGGAAAAGGAAACCGCAGTCGTATTGTGTAACGAAGCATTGCTTCAGCCGGTCCTCCATTCATTGCCGGCAGAAGTAAAACATGTCAATATCACCATGGGATTTCCGTTATCGCAAACTCCTGTATATAGTTTCCTCATCGCCTTACTGGAGTTGCATACCCACGGATTTAATTTCAAAAGCGGCCGCTACACGTTTCAATCGGTTGTTACACTGTTAAAACACCCCTATACCCGGCAACTCACCGGTCAAGCCGAATTGTTGGAAAAAGAACTGACCCGGAACAACCGTTTCTATCCGTTACCCGGCGAATTGGGTAAAGATGAATTCCTTACCCGGCTTTTCACTCCGCTTTCCGGAAACCTGAATCTGTGCATACGCCTGTCCGAAACTTTGCAGCAAGTGGCAGGCATTTACCAGGCAAACACTTCCGGTACCGAAGACACAGATGCATTCAACCAACTTTACCGGGAGTCGCTTTTCAAAGCCTATACCACCATCAACCGGTTCCGCACACTGATAGAAGAAGATGAATTAACCGTACAGAGCGAAACATTCCGGCGATTGCTGGTCAAGGTCTTGTCAGCGACCAATATTCCATTCCATGGCGAACCGGCCATTGGTATGCAGGTCATGGGGGTATTGGAAACACGTAACCTGGATTTCCGCCACTTGGTATTACTATCGGTCAACGAAGGGCAGCTTCCCAAATCGGGAGGAGACTCTTCCTTTATTCCTTACAACCTGCGCAAAGCTTTCGGAATGACTACTATAGAGCATAAGATTGCCGTATATGCATACTATTTCTATCGTCTGCTGCAACGGGCAGAAAGGATTACCTTGATGTACAATACCAGTTCGGACGGACTGAACCGCGGCGAATGGAGCCGTTTCATGCTGCAATTCCTGATTGAATGGCCTCACCCCATCACACGTCAGTTTCTGGAGGCCGGACAGTCCCCCCAAGGCACCTCGCCTATCACTGTAGAAAAGACCCCGGATGTCATGCGCCGGATGCAAAGCCTGTTTGATGTCCGTGCCAATCCCAAAGCAAAATTTTCTCCATCAGCCTTGAATTATTACCTGGATTGTCCTTTAAAATTTTATTATAGGTATGTAGCCGGCCTCTCCGCCCCCGATGAAGTGAGTGCGGAAATAGATTCTGCCACATTCGGAAGTATTTTCCATTATGCAGCCGAACATATTTATAAAGACCTGACCACTCATGGCAAAGTCATTAATAAGGAAGCATTGGAAACGTTGCTACGCAATGAAGTGAAGCTGCAAGATTATGTGGATACAGCATTCAAGAAATTATTCTTTAATGTTCCGCAAAACGAGAAACCGGAATATAACGGCGTACAACTTATCAACTCTGCCGTTATTGCAAGATATTTAAAACAACTTTTACAAAATGATTTACGTTACGCTCCCTTCACTTTTATTGCATCGGAAATGGAAGTGGATGAACCCATCGACATACAAACACCCAAAGGAGTCATAAAATCACGTATCGGGGGAATTATTGACCGTATGGACAGCAAGGATGGCACACTCCGTATTGTGGACTACAAGACAGGCGGTGATGCAGACACCCCACCCCATGTGGAATCTCTGTTTATTCCGGACAAGAAACGTTCCAACTATGTATTCCAGACGTTCCTGTATGCCGCCATCATGTGCCGCAAGCAACCAACGATGAAGATAGCTCCGGCCCTTCTCTATATTCATCGGGCCGCTACAGAAACCTATTCTCCCGTTATACAAATGGGCGAGCCACGAAAGCCTAAAGAGGCTGTGGAAGATTTCAGTAAATATGAAAAAGAATACCGTGAACGACTTCAAGGATTATTAGAAGAGATATTTAATCCGGAAAAATCATTTACCCAAACAGAAATCATAGAAAAATGTACCTATTGTGATTTCAAGGCACTATGTAAAAGATAGACTATAGTGGTTAGTGGTTAATACCTGCGGCATGACAGCGCAGTCCACTAATCACTAACCACTGATCTGCCACACTATTCCAACGCTCTCTGTCTGCAAAAGCATCCACAGAATTTATCTTCCACATTCTCTATCGGTGCTTTGAAAATACCATAGACGGAAGACCCCGAGCCACTCATGGCGGCATACACTGCCCCCAAATCATACAATTCATCTTTTATAGCAGCAATCTCAGGGAACTTTTTGAAGACACTATCTTCAAAATCATTCTTCATACTGTTTTTCCATGTTTCCATAGGTTGCTTTACAATTTCTTTCAAAGAAACAGCCGGACGCACAGGCTTTATTTCGGCAAACGCATCCCGGGTGGACACAAAGATATCAGGTTTAATCAAAATTATATGGTATCCCTTTAATGACAATTCCACAGGCTCGAACAGATTCCCTATTCCGGTAGCGAAAACAGGTTTGTTCCGAATGAAAAAAGAACAGTCTGCCCCTAGTTTTACCGCATATTCCTCCATCCGTTCCGTACTGAGTCCCAATGAAAATTTATCATTCAGAAGCTTTATCATACAAGCGGCATCTGATGATCCGCCACCTAGTCCGGCACCCGCCGGTATATGCTTGTACATGTGTATATCTACCGGCAACAGTCCGGGATAGTCTTTTTTTAATAACTTATAGGCTTTTACTACCAGATTATCTTCGGGTTCACCCTCCAAAGGAGATCCGCTTATGTGTAAAGTGTATTCTTTGTCATTGTTTTCCCGCCGCGTCACTTCCAGAGCGTCTTGCAGGTTTATCGGATAAAATATGGTTTCCAGATTGTGGTATCCATCCGGGCGCTTTTCTACAATATTAAGTCCCAAATTAATCTTTGCATTAGGAAATGTAATCATATTCTGTTCTTTAAATAGTTATTTTTAGTGTGTTTCGTTAGATTGTTGCCCGTTCTACAAAGATGCACGCCATCTTTTATCCGGACAGAGCGCCAAATATAGAACAAACTTTTCATTTTACCATATAAAAAAACCATTTACTGTCCAGATTGTTCATTTCTCCGTAGATTCAGGTTCATATTTCTTTTATTATTTTTGGGAATGGACGAGTGTCCAACTCAGCAAAAAGTTCTATCTTTGCCCTACTTTAAACAGACGACAATGGCAGAAACGAGAAAAATGACACGTACTCCCAAAACTTCGAAAGCAAAGCCTGTTGACGAATACGGACATTTACAGCCCCAGGCACCTGAGCTGGAGGAAGCTGTATTGGGAGCCTTAATGATAGAAAAAGATGCTTACTCATTAGTAAGTGAGATTCTTCGTCCCGAATCTTTTTATGAACGCCGTCACCAACTTATTTATTCGGCTATTACCTCTTTGGCTTTACGCCAGCAACCAGTCGATATCTTGACTGTGGCCGAACAATTACGCAGCACCGGTGAACTGGAAGATGCAGGCGGTCCTTTTTACATAACACAGCTAAGCGGCAAGGTAGCCTCTTCCGCACACATAGAATATCACGCACGTATCATCGCGCAGAAGTTTCTTGCACGCGAACTGATTACCTTTACCAGCAACATCCAGACAAAGGCTTTCGACGAAACCCAAGACGTGGACGACCTGATGCAGGAAGCGGAAGGAAAACTGTTCGAAATCTCGCAGCAGAACATGAAGAAGGATTATACGCAAATCAACCCTGTCATCCAGGAAGCGTATGAGATGCTTCAAAAAGCGGCGGCACGAACGGACGGGCTGAGTGGTCTGGAAAGCGGTTTCCATGCATTGGACAAAATGACCTCGGGCTGGCAAAATTCCGACCTGGTGATTATTGCCGCCCGCCCCGCTATGGGTAAAACGGCTTTTGTGCTTTCCATGGCAAAGAACATGGCGGTAAATGCGAAAATCCCTGTGGCTTTGTTCTCTCTTGAAATGTCCAACGTACAGTTAGTCAACCGTATGATTGTCAACGTGTGCGAAATTCCGGGTGAGAAAATCAAGAGCGGCCAGTTGGCTCCGTATGAATGGGGACAATTGGATTATAAAATAAAAGAATTATACGATGCTCCGATGTATGTGGATGACACACCATCCTTGTCCGTCTTTGAATTACGCACCAAAGCACGACGGCTTGTACGCGAGCATGGAGTAAAAATCATTATCATTGACTACCTTCAGTTAATGAATGCCAGTGGAATGTCATTCGGTAGCCGTCAGGAAGAGGTCAGTACCATTTCACGTTCACTGAAGGGGTTAGCCAAAGAACTGAACATCCCCATCATCGCACTGAGCCAGCTGAACCGTGGTGTGGAAAGTCGTGAGGGTATTGACGGAAAACGTCCCCAGCTCAGTGACCTCCGTGAATCCGGAGCTATTGAGCAGGATGCCGATATGGTATGCTTTATCCACCGCCCGGAATACTATAAAATCTACTCGGATGAAAAAGGGAACGACTTGCACGGTATGGCAGAAATCATTATCGCCAAGCACCGTAACGGTGCCGTAGGTGATGTACTGCTGCGTTTCCGTGGCGAATTCGCCCGCTTCCAGAATCCGGACGATGATGTCATCGTGCCTATGCCGGGTGAGGCACCGGGTATTATCCGTTCCAAAATGAACGGTGGCGGCAACAGTGTACCTCCCCCATCTCCTGATGCCGCACCTGCCGACAATAATCCGTTCGGAGCCCCTATTCCCGAAGGACCTTTACCGTTCTGACATTTATTTATCCCTCACAGAATTAACACGGATTATTTCCCTCAAAGAAAAATCTGTGTTAATCTGAGTAATCTGTGATGGATAAATAACAGGATAAAAGAAAATAATTACTAAATTTGCAGGTCATTTTGAAATACATAAAAAATATCATATATGAATATCTCTTATAATTGGCTGAAAGAATACGTCAACTTCGATTTGACACCGGATGAAGTGGCCGAGGCGCTGACTTCCATCGGTTTGGAAACCGGAGGCGTAGAAGAAGTCCAAACAATTAAAGGTGGTCTGGAAGGTATTGTCATCGGCGAAGTGCTGACTTGCGAACCTCATCCCAATTCAGACCACATGCATGTTACTACTGTGAATTTGGGACAAGGCGAACCGGTACAGATTGTCTGTGGAGCCGCTAACGTAGCTGCCGGACAGAAAGTGGTGGTTGCCACATTGGGCACCAAGCTATACGATGGCGAAGAATGTTTTACCATCAAGAAATCAAAGCTCCGCGGAATTGAATCTATGGGTATGATCTGTGCCGAAGACGAAATCGGTATCGGAAACAGCCACGAAGGTATCATCGTACTGCCGGCGGATGCTGTTCCGGGTACTCCCGCTAAAGATTATTTCAATATCAAAAGCGAATACGTACTGGAAGTGGATATCACCCCGAACCGTGCGGACGCCTGCTCACATTACGGCGTGGCCCGAGATCTGTATGCCTACCTGATTCAAAACGGCAAACAAGCCACTTTAAAACGTCCGTCTGTAGAAGCGTTTAAAGTGGATAACCATGATATGGACATCGCCATTGAAGTAGAGAATACGGAAGCATGTCCGCGTTATGCCGGAGTTTCCATAAAAGGGGTAACTGTAAAAGAGAGTCCCGAATGGCTGCAAAACAAATTACGCCTGATTGGAGTACGTCCTATCAATAATATCGTGGATATCACCAACTACATCCTTCACGCATACGGCCAGCCCCTGCACTGTTTTGATGCAGATAAGATTAAAGGTGGTAAGATTGTAGTGAAGACTGTTGCCGAAGGTACTACATTCGTTACTTTGGACGAAGTGGAACGCAAATTATCCGACAAGGACCTGATGATATGCAACACAGAAGAACCGATGTGCATTGCCGGCGTATTCGGTGGTCTGGATTCGGGAACAACCGAGCAGACAGTAGATGTATTTTTGGAAAGCGCTTATTTCAACCCGACTTGGGTACGTAAAACAGCCCGTCGCCATGGATTGAGCACAGACTCTTCTTTCCGTTTCGAACGTGGTATTGACCCCAACGGAACTATTTATGCATTGAAAGAAGCGGCTTTACTGGTTCAAGAACTGGCAGGAGGTACTATTTCTTCTGAAATTAAAGACAACTACCCTGCCCCGATAGCCGATTTTACAGTAGAGCTGAATTATGAGAAAGTCCACTCACTGATAGGAAAAACCATACCGGTGGAAACCATAAAGAGCATTGTCACCAGTCTTGAAATGAAGATTGTAAACGAAACACCCGAAGGCTTGACTTTACAAGTTCCCCCCTATCGTGTGGATGTGCAACGTGATTGCGATGTAGTAGAAGACATTCTCCGTATCTACGGATATAATAATGTGGAGATTCCTACTACCTTGAAATCCAGCCTGACCACCAAAGGTGAAGTGGATTACTCCCAGAAATTACAAAATCTGATTTCAGAGCAACTGGTAGGTTGTGGTTTCAATGAAATACTGAACAATTCACTGACCGCCGCTTCCTATTACGAAGGGTCGGAAACATACAAGAACGAAAATTTGGTTTACTTGATGAACCCATTGAGTAACGATTTGAACGTGATGCGTCAAACTTTGTTATTCGGTGGTTTGGAAAGTATCCAGCACAATGCCAATCGTAAGAACGCCGATTTGAAATTCTTTGAATTCGGTAACTGCTATTTTTATAATGCAGAAAAGAAAAACCCGGAAAAAGTGCTTGCGGCTTATGCTGAAGAATATCATTTAGGATTGTGGGTAACCGGCAAACGCGTCAGCAATTCATGGGCCCATCCCGATGAAAACAGCAGTGTTTACGAATTAAAAGCATACGTGCTGAACATCTTTACCCGTTTGGGATTGAATTTCGGCAACGTGGTATTCGGCAACCTGACCAACGATATCTATTCAACAGCCATCAGCGTACACACACGTGGCGGCAAGTTATTGGCCACCTTCGGCATCATCAGCAAGAAGATTCAAAAAGCATTCGATATAGACAATGAGGTATATTATGCAGAAATCAACTGGAAAGAACTGATGAAAGCCATCAAGTCGGCTAAAGTCAACTTTAAAGAACTTTCCAAGTTCCCGGCTGTGAAACGTGACTTGGCTTTGTTGATTGACAAGAACATACAGTTTGCAGAAATCGAAAAAATAGCCTATGAGACTGAAAAGAAACTGCTGAAAGAAGTAGAATTGTTTGATGTTTATGAAGGCAAGAATCTGGAACCGGGTAAAAAAAGTTATGCAGTGAGCTTCTTGTTACAGGATGAAAGCGCAACACTGAACGACAAACAGATTGACAAGATCATGTCCAAACTGATTGCTAACCTGGAAAACAAACTAGGTGCAAAACTAAGATAATAATAAAAATAACCATTATAAAACTACAATCCAATGGGAAGAGCATTTGAATATAGAAAAGCTACAAAGCTGAAAAGATGGGGCCACATGGCCAAAACATTTACAAGACTGGGTAAACAAATCGCTATAGCTGTAAAAGCAGGTGGTCCGGAACCCGAAAATAACCCGACCCTACGTGGTGTGATCGCTACTTGTAAGCGTGAAAACATGCCGAAGGATAACATTGAACGCGCCATTAAGAATGCAATGGGTAAAGATACCAGTGACTACAAAGGTATGACTTACGAAGGATATGGTCCTCACGGAGTAGCTGTATTTGTTGATACATTGACAGACAACACTACCCGTACCGTAGCAGATGTGCGTTCAGTATTTAACAAATTCGGTGGAAACTTGGGTACTACCGGTTCCTTAGCTTTCTTGTTCGACCATAAATGTGTATTTACTTTCAAGAAGAAAGAAGGAATGGATATGGAAGAACTGATCCTGGATTTGATTGACTATAATGTAGAGGATGAGTTCGACGAAGATGAAGAAGAAGGAACTATCACCATCTATGGTGATCCGAAGAGCTACGCAGCAATTCAGAAACACTTGGAAGAATGTGGTTTCGAAGAAGTGGGTGGTGATTTCACATATATTCCCAATGACTTAAAAGATGTGACTCCTGAACAACGTGAAACTCTAGACAAGATGGTAGAGCGTCTGGAAGAATTTGATGATGTTCAGACCGTTTATACAAACATGAAACCTGCATCTGAAGAGGAAGAATAAAATGAAAATAACCTATAAGACGCAAGGCACTTGCAGCAGCCACATCGAAGTGGAAGTAGAAGATGACGTTATTCAACAAGTTTTCTTTTGGGGCGGATGCAATGGAAACTTACAAGGTATCAGCCGATTGGTGAAAGGAATGAAAGTGGAAGAGGTCTTACAGAAACTGGAAGGTGTAAAATGCGGAAACCGCTCCACCTCCTGCCCGGATCAATTATGTAAAGCGTTGCGTGAAATGAAACAATAAAAAAGAAGCTGTCTCATCTTGTAATTCAAGTTTGAGACAGCTTCTCTTTTTTTCAATATATTATCTTACTTCCGGATCATTGTTCCGTTTCATTTTCTGTTCTCTTCAAGGCCCTTCAAAGGTTGATGGTCTTTACCTTACCCGGAATGATGGTCAGATGCACCGTTCCATCCTTTT